>Ga0209567_10000041_pt1 | contig 55169 bp, 46 predicted proteins | sample COG_12_FD_184756 | JGI IMG/M metagenome (GOLD analysis project Ga0209567, IMG submission 184756) | Pelagic marine sediment microbial communities from the LTER site Helgoland, North Sea, for post-phytoplankton bloom and carbon turnover... | ecosystem: Environmental > Aquatic > Marine > Neritic... | reverse complement strand
GCAAACCTCATTGTTGATTCCGTATTTCAAGGATCTGGCGATTCCCCTGGGACTCTTTCAGGTTGTCGTGACGTACTTTTTTATTGTCGGCTTCAGTAACGCAGTCAATTTAACTGATGGCCTCGACGGTCTGGCGATCATGCCGACCGTGCTCGTTGGCGGCGCACTGGGCATCTTTGCCTACGTCACGGGCAACATAAATTTTTCCGGATATCTCGGCATACCGTACGTAGCGGGCACAGGCGAGATACTGGTCTTTTGTACGGCGCTTGCAGGTGCCGGTCTCGGATTCCTCTGGTTCAACACGTACCCGGCACAGGTGTTCATGGGAGATATCGGCGCGCTTTCACTCGGCGCGGCGCTCGGTGTCGTCGCGGTCGTTGTGCGCCAGGAAATCGTGCTCGCGATCATGGGCGGTGTTTTCGTCGTCGAAACGCTGTCAGTCATGATCCAGGTGGCGTCGTTCAAATTTACCGGCAAACGCGTTTTCCGCATGGCGCCGCTGCATCATCACTTCGAACTCAAAGGTTGGGCAGAGCCCAAGGTCATCGTTCGATTCTGGATTATCACGGTCATCCTCGTGCTGATCGGCCTTGCGAGCCTGAAAATACGATGAGCGCGGCGCGACAAACAGCAACGAAGGACCTCGTTATCGGACTCGGTGCAACCGGATTGTCCGTTGCGCGTTACCTCAAACGAACGAATATCGATGCGATGTTCTTCGACAGTCGCGAACAGCCGCCAGGGATAAAGGAGCTCGATGAAATCTGGCCGGATGCCGAGGTGCTGCTTGGTAACGCGAAACTGCCGGGCGGCATCGCACGGATCGTTGCCTCGCCCGGTATCTCGGACAGCCATCCGCTGCTCGCGAACGCGCGCAAGAAGCGCGTCAAAGTCGTTTCTGACATCGAGTTGTTCGCGCGTGCGGCGAAGGCGCCTTTCGTCGCGGTAACCGGATCCAACGGCAAAAGCACGGTGACTACGCTGATTTATCATATGTGCCGTGCAGATGGCCGTGAGGTTCTCGCCGGTGGAAACCTCGGTAAGCCTGCGCTCGATCTCCTGGATCAAGCGACGCCACAGCTTTACGTGCTCGAGCTGTCCAGCTTCCAGCTACATCGGACGCAGACATTGCCGGCTGCCGTCGCCGTGCTTCTTAATGTGTCACCCGATCACCTCGACTGGCATACCGACGAAGCGGAATACCGGGAGTCGAAGTATCGTGTTTTCGGGCAAGCCCAGGCGGCCGTTATCAATCGTGCCGATCCCGAAGCCGCAAAGCACACGAAGCACTGCGAACGTGTAATCAGTTTCGGACTCGATGCGCCGGACGACCATCAATTCGGGTTGCGTGTCGAAGATGGTCAGACGTATCTTGCGCGCGGCGATTCACTGCTGATTTCTGCAAGCGATCTGGCGATGTACGGTGTACACAACCAGCTCAATGCGCTGGCGGCACTGGCCACCGGGGAGCTGATCGGACTCGGCATGCTCGAAATGCTGCAGGTTCTTGCGGAATTCCCGGGTTTGCCGCACCGCATGCAATTCGTCGCACGCATCGGCGCCGTCGACTACATCAACGATTCCAAGGCGACGAATGTCGCAGCGTCCGTGGCGTCCGTAAATTCCGTCGATGGCATGCTCGTATTGATCGCCGGCGGCCAGGGCAAGGGCGGCGACTTCAGTGAATTAGCCGAAGCGCTCGACGGCAAGATGCGTGGTGCCGTATTGATCGGAACGGATGCCGAAAGAATCGCCGGTGCGCTCGATACCGTTATGCCTGTGCATTTCGCAGAAGGCATGTCGGAAGCGGTCCGGCTGGCAGCGTCCTGTGCCGAGGCGGAGGACACGGTACTGCTCGCTCCGGCCTGTGCCAGTTTCGATCAGTTCAAGAGCTACATGGCGCGCGGTGACGCGTTCAGTGATGCGGTTCGGGCACTGACATGAGCTCTCATAACGCCACCATGCCGTTCCCGGCCCGACTGAAGACCGAGTTGCAGATCGATCCGGTCCTCCTGACGATCGTACTGGCCTTGTTGCTCGGCGGATTCGTGATCCTGGCTTCGGCATCGATCTCGATTTCCGACAACGCCGTCGGCGACCCGTTCTTTTACGTACAGCGGCAGCTGTTTGCGGCGGCGATTGGCGTAGTTGCCGGCGGAATCTGCCTGTTTATCCCGATGCGTCTGTGGCAGAGCCTGGGTCCATTGATGCTATTCGCCGGTCTTGGCCTCCTGGTGCTGGTGCTTGTTCCGGGCATTGGCTACGAGGTGAATGGCAGCACGCGTTGGGTAAGGTTTGGCTTTTTGAATCTGCAGGTATCGGAGCCTGCACGACTCTGCTTTCTGCTCTACCTAGGTGGGTACCTGGTGCGTCGTAACAAGGCATTACGCGAGGAGTTTGTGGGCTTTCTACGTCCCATGCTCGTGTTGACGCTGGCCTGTGTCCTGTTGCTCATGCAACCGGACTTCGGCGCCGCACTGGTGCTGCTCGCTACCGCACTCGTCATGCTGTTCGTTGCAGGCGCACGCATCCGCGATTTTCTCGTGTTTTTCTCGGCAGCCGCGATTGCCATGGCCGTGCTGGCGATAACCTCGCCGTATCGGATGAAACGCCTGACGGGATTCCTGGACCCGTGGGCGGACCCGTACGACTCCGGTTTCCAGCTTACACAGTCGCTAATCGCAATCGGCCGTGGTGAGTGGTTTGGCGTCGGCCTTGGTGATGGCGTGCAGAAGCTCTTTTACTTACCCGAAGCCCACACCGATTTCGTCTTCGCCGTATTCGCCGAGGAATTCGGTCTCGCAGGATCGCTGATTTTAATTGCGTTGTTCCTCGCATTGCTCTGGCGCGTTTTCAGGCTTGGCATGCGGGCGGCGAGTGCCGAGCGTTTCTTTGAGGCTTACATCGCGATCGGCCTTGGTACATGGCTCGGCCTGCAGGCATTCATTAACGTCGGCGTGAACATGGGCCTGTTGCCCACCAAAGGCCTGACTTTGCCGTTGGTCAGTTATGGCCGCAGCAGCCTGATCATCACGATGATCTGTATCGGTTTGCTGCTGCGCATCCATCACGAGCTATTGGTCGACGCGAAGCCCGTCAATCGCAAGCGAGGTCGCAGGAAATGAGTGCGCGACCAATTCTCGTCATGGCCGGTGGCACGGGTGGACATGTCTACCCGGCGCTTGCTGTCGCGCGTGCGTTGCAAGCCAGGTCGCGTGACGTCGTCTGGCTTGGAACGCACCGCGGCCTGGAATCTCGCATCGTGCCGGCTGCCGGCATCGATATCGAATGGATCAGTGTAAAGGGGCTGCGACGTAAGGGTGCGCTCGCACTGCTGATCGCTCCATTACAACTGGCTCTGGCGCTGTTCCAATCGCTGGGTGTCATCTTTCGTCGCCGTCCCGCAGCGGTGCTCGGCATGGGTGGGTTCGTCAGCGGTCCCGGTGGCGTTGCTGCCTGGCTGACCCGTCGACCGCTCGTAATCCATGAGCAAAATGCTGCTGCGGGCCTGACCAACCGTCTTCTGGCGCGTCTTGCCCGGGTTGTGCTGCAAGCCTTCCCGGGCAGTTTTAATTCCCCGATCAACGCGGAAACCGTTGGTAACCCGGTCCGCGAGGATATTGCCGCCATAGCGGCTCCGGCCGATCGTTTTGCAAACCGACAAGGCCGGTTACGACTGCTCGTGCTTGGCGGCAGCCAGGGTGCGCTCGCATTGAATCGCACGGTGCCGGCAGCGTTGGCACAACTTGACGCCGAGATGCGGCCCGTTGTTCGTCATCAGTGCGGTGAACGCACGCTCGATACGGCTCGGCGAGCGTATTCCGACAATGGCGTCGACGTTGAACTGTTGCCCTTTATCCACAATATGGCCGCCGCGTATGCCTGGGCTGACCTGGTCGTTTGCCGTGCCGGGGCGCTGACGGTTGCAGAGCTTTGCGCGGCCGGGCTGCCTGCGCTGTTCGTGCCTTACCCGGCGGCCGTTGATGACCATCAGACTGCCAACGCGACACCGATGACCGACGCCGGCGCTGCAGCCATCATCCAGGAGTCCGACCTGACGCCCGAGCTTCTTGCAGATCTCTTGCGCGAGTGGCTGCAATCGCGCCAGGCGCTGCTGATACGTGCCGAGAAAGCGCGTGCGCTTGCGACCCCCCATTCCCTGAGTCGAATTACCGAGCTATGCCTCGAGCAGGCGGGAGAGGCGGCATGATCAAACGAATGCGCCGAATTCACTGCGTGCACTTCGTCGGCATTGGCGGTTCGGGCATGTCGGGCATTGCCGAGGTGATGCTGAGCCTCGGCTACGCCGTTCAAGGCTCAGATCTGAAACGCAACAAGCAGACACGGCGCCTTGAGAATCAGGGCGCCACAGTATTCATCGGCCACGCTGCCGACAACATTCGCGATGCCGATGCCGTTGTCGTCTCCAGCGCGGTCGATGAAACCAACCTCGAAGTGGCAGCGGCAAGGGAGCAACTCATGCCCGTCGTCAGCCGCGCGGAAATGCTCGCTGAACTGATGCGCTTCCGATACTCGATCGCGGTCGCCGGGACGCATGGCAAGACAACGACGACGAGTCTCGTTGCCAGCGTCCTCGCCGAAGGTGGTCTCGATCCCACTTTCGTGATCGGCGGGAGGCTCAAGAGCGCCGACGCTAATGCGAGGCTTGGGCAGGGTGACTACCTGGTCGCCGAAGCCGACGAAAGCGATGCGTCGTTCGTGCACCTGAAGCCGATGCTCGCGGTAGTGACGAACATCGATGCCGATCATATGTCGACCTATGACGGTGATATCGAGAAGCTGAAGAGCGGCTTCATCGAATTTCTGCACAACCTGCCATTCTATGGGCTGGCAATAGTCTGCAGCGATGATGCCGGCGTCAACGATGTCCTCGTTGACATCGGCAGGTCCGTGACAACCTACGGTATCGATGAGGGTGCCGACGTGCGCGCGATCAATGTCGTCTTCAACGAGGCCACGACCGAATTCGATGTCGTCAGGTCCTCCCAGGCGAAGCGTTCGGATGGGGTTCGATCGGGCAAGGTGAAACCATCGCACGGGGACAAAGCCGAGGCATTGTCCCCGGTTCTGCGTGTCAGTTTGCAATTGCCGGGCATGCACAACGTGCGGAATGCACTCGCGGCGATCGCGGTCGCCGACGAGTTGCAAATAAGTGACGAGGCCGTCGTTCGCGCCCTCGAGAGCTTCGAGGGCATCGATCGTCGCTTCCAGAGTCTGGGCGAAGTGCAGACCAGGGCGGGTAAGGTCCTGTTGTTTGACGACTACGGCCACCATCCGACCGAAATTGCGGCGACGCTCGCCGCCGCAAAGTGTGGTTGGGCGGCGCGACGCGTTGTGTTGGTCTTCCAGCCACATCGCTATACGCGCACGCGCGATCTAATGGACGATTTTGCAACCGTATTGTCCGATGCGGACGTCCTGGTGCTTCTTGATGTTTACGCGGCAGGTGAAGATCCGATCGCCGGTGCTGACGGCCGCTCCATGGCGCGAGCAATCCGCGTGCGTGGCGCCGTTGAACCTGTGTTCGTAGAATCGCTCGACGATCTGCCATCGGTTCTCGAGGGCCTGCTCGCTGACGGCGATCTCGTGCTCACGATGGGCGCCGGAGATATCGGTGCTTATGCGACCCGCCTGCCCGAACTGCTGGGCAAGAGCCCTTCCCTGAAGGTGCACTCATGATGGCGGCGGCAAGGGATCTCGAGGTGCAGGGTGAGATTCGTTACGACGAGCCCATGAGTCGCCATACCTCATGGCGTGTCGGTGGCCCGGCCGAGGTGTTTTTCATTCCGGCAAGTATCGAGGATCTTGCGTCGTTCCTCGCGAACCTCGACGCGGAAACGCCGCTGTTCTGGCACGGCGTCGGCACGAACCTGCTGGTTCGCGATGGCGGCCTTCCCGGCGTCGTTATATCGGCGACAAGCATGTTGAAGCACATGGAACGCGTTGGTGATCAGCGGGTCAGGGCCGGTGCCGGGGTTCCGTGCACGGCTTTGGCACGCCAATGCATTCGCTGGCAGCTGGGTCCATCCGAGTTTTTCGCGGGAATTCCCGGAACAGTTGGCGGCGCGCTGGCCATGAACGCGGGCGCGCACGGTGGCGAGACCTGGGAACGCGTCGAGTCAGTGCGAACCATCGATCGCAGCGGTGACCTGCACGACCGGATGCCGGGCGAGTACAGCATTGCATACCGCAGTGTCAGCGGCCCTGTGAATGAATGGTTTCTGGAAGCGACGTTCCGCTTCGATCCCGATGTCATGCCGAGCATGGACAAGATGAAAGCCATGCTGGCGCGGCGCAAATCCACCCAACCGCTTGGTCTGCCGAGCTGTGGCTCCGTTTTCCGCAATCCGCCCGGCGACTATTCAGCGAGACTGATCGAGGCGGCGGGTCTCAAGGGTCATCGTATCGGCGGCGCGGAAGTATCAACGAAACACGCAAATTTCATCATCAATCGCGCCGATTCCTCGGCGAGTGATATCGAAGAATTGATCGAACATGTTCGCAAAACGGTGTTCGATGTCCATGGCGTAAGCCTCGTTCACGAAGTCCGTATCGTCGGTGAGGCCCGATCATGATCGGTGCAACGACGATCATCGAACAACGACGCATCGTCGCCGATGCCGCCGAATTCGGTCGTGTCGCTGTGATGCTCGGCGGGCACTCCAGCGAACGAGAAGTGTCGCTGGATACGGGCGCTGCGGTTCTCAAGGCGTTGCAGACCAGGGGCGTCGACGCTCACCCCTGGGATCCTGCCGAAAAGACAATGGCGCAGTTCGCCAGCGCGGGATTTGATCGTGTCTGGATCGCCCTGCACGGCCCGGGCGGTGAGGATGGTGCGTTGCAAGGCGCACTGCAATGGCTCGATACCCCTTACACCGGCAGTGGCGTCATGGCGTCAGCTATTGCAATGGATAAAGTGCGCAGCAAGCATCTGTTCCGCGCCTGCGATATCCCAACACCTGACTACGCCGCCGTCCGCTCGCAAGCGGAGGCAATAGTCGCCGCCGAACGGTTGGGCTTTCCGCTCATTATAAAGCCGTCCGGGCAAGGCTCGAGCGTCGGGATGTCGAAGATATCGGAACGCTCGGAATTAGACGTCGCGGTTGATATTGCGCTGCAGTATGACGCGACCGCGTTGCTCGAGTGCTGCATCACGGGTGACGAATTCACGGTTGGCGTTTTGCAGGGTCACGCGCTGCCAAGCATTCGCATCGTCACGCCGCGCGTTTTCTATGACTACCGGGCGAAGTACGAATCCGACCGCACCGAGTACATCTGTCGCGGCACGTCGAATGATGCGCAGGAACAAAGCTACGCGGATCTCGCGGTCTCTGCGTTTACTGCACTCGGCTGCACGGGGTGGGGTCGAGTGGACTTCATGGCAGGCGCTGAAGGCCAGCCGCTCGTGCTCGAAGTGAACACGGTGCCCGGTATGACCAGTCACAGCCTCGTACCGATGGCCGCCAAAAAAGACGGGATCGACTTTGACGAGCTTTGCTGGCGAATTCTCGAGACGAGTTTCAGCGTCAGCGAAGCAGCCGACACTATCGAGGTGGCAGCACATGGCTCGTAAACAAGCCAGGCGACGCAAGCCGCAAAAAGCAAAACGGATGACAATGCCGACGATCCGTATCGGCCGGATCGTCGCGCCCCTGGCTGCACTTGGCATTGTCTTCGCAACCTACCAGCTGAGCCTGACGATGCTGGATCGCACGATCTCGTCAATTGAAATCAATGGGCCGTTCCAGCGCGTCACCGCACTGCAGATTGAAGAGGCGATCAGTACCGAAATCGACGCGGGCTTCGTCGGCGCGGACCTCGATCGAATTCAGGAGCGTATCGTGGCGTTGCCATGGATCGACCAGGCGAGGGTTGCCCGCCGCTGGCCGAGCCGTATTTCGATCACGGTGACCGAGCAGGTACCGGCGGCCATCTGGGGCGAAAGCGGACTGCTCAATACGCGCGGCGAGCTGTTTGTTGCCGAGGCCCGCCATCCGCCAGCCGAGTTGCCGCGCCTGAGTGGTCCGGATGATCGCTCCGCCGAGGTCGCGAAACGCTACCTGACCGTGCGCGATCAGTTGATTCCTGCCGGCCTCGACCTGCGCCGTGTCCATCTGGATGCGCGCGGCTCCTGGGAAATGACGTTGAATAACGGTATCGAGGTGCGAATTGGGCGTCGAAATGTCACCGAGCGCACGTCTCTGTTTCTCGATGTTGTCACGGACATCATCACCGGTCATTCCAAGGAAATCGACTATGTCGATATGCGCTATGGCAATGGCTTCACGATTGGCTGGAATGGTGAGGCGAATGCTCCGCTCACCGAGCCCGAGCAGGCAGAGCCCGGAATGCTCGCTGCCAGAGGCACGGATTGAATGTCGAAGCGTCCTGACAAGAACCTGATTGTCGGCCTCGACGTGGGCACATCCAAGGTCGTGGCCGTTGTTGGAGAGCTCAATGACGACGGCAACATCGAGGTTGTGGGCATCGGTTCACACCCGTCTCGTGGCCTGAAGAAAGGGGTGGTCGTAAACATTGAGTCGACGGTGCACTCAATACAACGTGCCGTCGAAGAGGCCGAACTCATGGCTGGCTGCGATATCCATTCGGTGTACACCGGAATCGCCGGGAGTCACGTACGCAGTCTGAATTCTCACGGTATCGTCGCCATCCGCGACAAGGAAGTAAGCGCCGGCGATGTCGACAGAGTCATCGACGCGGCTCGCGCCGTCGCTATCCCCGCCGACCAGAAGATCCTGCATATCCTGCCGCAGGAATTCGTCATCGATAATCAGGAAGGCATTCGCGAGCCGGTCGGAATGTCCGGTGTGCGGCTCGAAGCAAAGGTACACATGGTGACCGGTGCCGAAAGTGCCGCGCAAAATATCGTGAAGTGCGTACAACGTTGTGGACTCGAGGTTGACGATATCGTGCTCGAGCAGCTGGCGTCGAGCTACGCGGTACTGACGGATGATGAGAAAGAACTTGGATCGTGCATCGTCGACATCGGCGGTGGCACCACGGATATCGCCGTATTTCTCGGCGGTGCAATCCAGCACACGGCCGTAATCCCTATTGCGGGTGATCAGGTGACCAATGACATCGCCGTGTCGATGCGGACGCCAACGCAGTACGCCGAGGAAATCAAGATCAAGTACGCCTGCGCACTGTCGCAACTGGCAAATCCCGACGAGACGATTGAGGTTCCAAGCGTGGGTGAGCGGCCGCCGCGACGGCTTGCCCGCCAGACGCTCGCCGAGATCGTCGAGCCGAGATATGAAGAGCTCTTTGGTCTGGTACGCGATGAACTTCGCAGAAGTGGCTTTGAGGAACTCATTGCGGCGGGCGTCGTTATCACGGGCGGCAGCGCCAAGATGGAAGGCGCGGTTGAGCTGGCTGAAGAAGTATTTCACATGCCGGTCAGGCTCGGTGCACCGCAATACGTTGAAGGGTTGATGGACGTCATTCGCAACCCGATACACGCCACGGGCGTGGGGCTGCTTTTGTACGGCAACGAAAATCTGTCGCGGCGTGATCGGCGTAGTACGCCGATCGGCGGCGGTATGGGTGAGGTCTGGGAACGCATGAAGAGTTGGTTTCAGGGCCATTTTTGAGAATTTTTTAACAGGGGTTCAGTGAGTACCCCACAGGGAAAGTAAACAAGCGGAGGAAGACTCAATGTTTGAATTAATGGATGCACATAGCTCGACCGCAATCATCAAGGTCATTGGTGTTGGTGGCGGCGGTGGTAACGCGGTCGGGCACATGGTGGATACCGGCATCGAAGGTGTCGATTTCATTTGTGCTAACACAGACTCGCAGGCGCTCAAAGGATCGCGCGTGCGAACATCGTTGCAGATTGGCTGCAACATTACGAAGGGACTCGGCGCGGGTGCTGATCCGGATATCGGCCGCCAGGCGGCGATGGAAGATCGTGACCGTATTCTTGAAGTCATCGAAGGCGCGGACATGCTGTTCATTACGGCTGGCATGGGCGGTGGCACGGGAACGGGAGCAGCGCCGATCGTTGCCCAGGTTGCCAAGGAACTTGGCATTCTGACCGTGGCCGTGGTTACCAAGCCATTCTTGATGGAGGGCGGCAAGCGTCTTCAGATAGCGGAGCACGGCATTGGTGAACTTGGCAAATATGTTGATTCACTGATCACGATTCCGAATGAGAAACTGCTGACGGTTCTCGGTGGCGAAACGACATTGCTGGACGCATTTCGATCTGCTAACCAGGTGTTGCAGGGGGCGGTGCAGGGCATTGCCGAATTGATTACGATGCCTGGCCTCATCAATGTAGACTTTGCCGACGTACGCACTGTCATGGCCGAGATGGGCATGGCGATGATGGGTTCCGGTCTGTCATCTGGCGAAGATCGCGCGCGTGAGGCAGCCGAGTCCGCCATATCGAGCCCGCTCCTTGAAGACATCAACCTGGCCGGTGCCAATGGCATTCTCGTCAACGTTACAGCGGGCATGGACCTGTCCATCGGTGAATTCCAGGAAGTCGGTAACACGGTCAAGGAGTTCGCGTCGGATAATGCCACCGTTGTCGTCGGCACTGTGATTGATGCAGAAATGACGGATAAGATCCGCGTCACGGTTGTTGCGACAGGCCTCGGGCAGCAGGCGGCGAACTCCGAATCGCCGATGCGCATTGTGCGGCGACCGGCCGCACAGACTGAGCCCAACTACCACACGCTCGACAAGCCCACGGTGCAGCGCAAACGCGCCGTCGGCGACGGCCTGGAAGGAGCGGGGCTGCAGGAAGAATTGCTGGATATTCCGGCATTCCTGCGACGTCAGGCCGACTGAACGCAGAGAGCCAGGTCCGGCGGTGCTACTCACTCACCGTCGGGAATCTCTCCTCCGCTCTGCCGGCCCGGGGTCAACCGGGCCGGCAGCCTCTTTGCCTGCCGCGACCGGCTCCTCACAAAGTTTCGATAGGTGGTGCGCTAAGGCTTTGAATTCTTGATGAGTTTTTCCTGATTATGATAGGCTTGCGGCCGACATGCTGAGACAACGTACCCTCAAAACGACTATTCGTGCGACCGGTGTTGGTCTGCATTCGGGTGAAAAGGTCTTTATGACGCTACGCCCTGCTGCAGAAAACTCGGGTATCACGTTCCGTCGTGTGGACCTCGATCAACCGGTCGACATCCCGGCGGATCCGCGTCTCGTCGGCGAAACGATGCTGGGTACGACGCTCGTCAAAGACGGTGTTAAGGTGGCGACGGTCGAGCACCTGATGTCCGCACTTGCGGGGCTCGGCATCGACAACATTCACGTCGACTTGTCGGCAGCCGAAGTACCCATCATGGACGGCAGCGCAGGTCCGTTCGTGTTTCTGCTGCAGTCTGCCGGTATCGAAGAGCAGAATGCGGCGAAGAGATTTATTCGCATCAAAAAGAAGATTCGAGTCGAGGACGGCGACAAGTGGGCGGAGTTCGTGCCTTTCAACGGCTTTAAAGTCAACTTCGAGGTGTATTTCAATCACCCGGTATTCAATAAGATCTGTCAGCAAGCGACCATTGATTTTTCGTCGACGTCGTTTCTAAAAGAAGTCAGTCGTGCACGTACCTTCTGTTTCCTGCGCGACGTCGAAGCCCTGCGCGAACGCAATCTTACGCTCGGTGGCAGTATGGATAATGCGATCGTGCTCGACGACTACCGTATCCTCAATGAAGACGGCCTGCGCTATGCGAATGAATTTGTCGTTCACAAAGTCCTCGATGCCATCGGCGACGTCTATCTTCTGGGACATGGCCTGATTGGTGAGTTGCGCGCTTACAAATCGGGCCACGATCTGAACAACATGTTGCTTAGGGCGTTGCTTGCGGACGCGTCCACCTTCGAGGAAGTTACGTTCGCCGACCCGAAAAAGGCGCCGATCTCCTACGCCACACCCGTATACGCGTAACGTCCAGGTCACCACCCAACATGTTTACTGTGGAAGCTCCCGCTTGGGGAGTTCCTCTCGCTTAAGTTCGTTCGGCGTCCTGCCTCGCTCACATCGCGTTCCGCTCGTTTTGGCGTCCATGCGTCACTTCGCTTCACCCGACGCTCGAGGAACCCCCGAAACGGAGTCCAGCACTAATCAATCATCGGTACCGCGCCGTCCCCTACGATCAGTGTGATTCACAAGCGGCGGTGAGCGCCGGGGAATCTGCAGGAGCGGCCAGTCTCATAAGTGCGACTATGTCTTCGCCCGTATGGGCTCCGGTCGCGCGCAAGGCGCGCTCCTTCAGTTTGTAGCATCGCCGCTTTTCGTATTGTGCTAAGCGAGGCAAGTGGGCGAGATATTTGTTGGCGAGACATCAAGCGAGCGTAGCGAGTCAGTCCGCCAACAAATATGTCGGCCGATTGCCTGACCTCGTCGCTGAAGTGAGAATGGTGGCTGGGGTGCGTTAACTCTGACTAACTCGTATCCGGCAGGTGTGAACCTCGATGCCCACCGAGCGGGCGGCCTTGAGCAGAGTGTCCGTTTCGTAACGGAGACGACTCGCCCAGGCGGAGGTCGTCGCGATAACGACCAGTTCCCCATCTTCCCGCAGATTTGCGGCAACTATGCCCTCGGCCTGTTCCGGGGGCAACGAGCGTGCGAGAACTTCTGTTAATTCGCCCATCTTGCGGGCTCGCCGAACAATAGCGCCCAAGTCCCCGTCATTTGTGGGATTAAGCAAATTTCCGAGTTGCTTTGTGGCCATAGTTAATGTGACGCAGGTAGCGTTTTTTCCGCATCCTGAGTGACTCGAGTCACCGTTCGAGACCGGGATCTTGTAATACAAACCATCATTATGCATATTGTCGCACACGACAAAGGCAAATCCGCCGAAAGGCGGGGGCGCAAAACCACCGGTCTAAGGGATTTGGTCCTAGGACAGCGGGGCTACTGAAGTGGGCAGTTACTGCAGGTTGATAATAACGCGAACAAACGGTGGCAGGGGGTTGGCCTGCGGTTTCGCTACTTGCATCAAAGACCTACTTTCAGTTGGAGCGCATTCGGGGCGTGTTCGATGAATGTAGTAATTTTCGGCAAGGGATTCGGAAAACCACGACAATTTAACCTGTCTGGCCTGCGAGCCGGTGCGGGGATCGTTGTCGTCCTAGGTCTCGTTATCGGCGCAGCATTTGGAGGCGGATACCGGTATTCCGCCGAGACCGGTTCGGGTATCAGCACCAATGAGCTGGCTGACCTGACAGGTGAATTGCAGGATCAGCGGGACAAGATCGCCGAAATCCGCCAGGGCAACGAAGATACTCTGGACGCATTAGCTATCCGCATCGCACAAATGAATGCGCGTATGATTCGGCTGGATGCGCTCGGCCGCCGCCTCACAGAAATGGCGGACATCGACGATGGCGAATTCGATTTTGATTCGGACCCGGCCCTGGGTGGCCCGGAAGAACCCGTGGGAGCCGGATCAAATGTAGCGATCCCCGAGGTGGTTGATGCAATGCAGGCACTCGGCTATCAGCTCGATGACCGGGAAGCTCAGCTAAATATCCTTGAGCGCGTTCTGGCGAACCAGAACCTCAAAGATCGCGTGTATCCTCAGGGGCGCCCGGTAGGTTCCGGCTGGATCTCATCCTATTTTGGCAAGCGTACCGATCCGTTTACGGGAAAACCGGCCAATCATACGGGTGTCGATTTTGCGGGGAAGAATGGCGCGGAAATCGTCGCGGTTGCTGACGGCGTTGTTACCTGGTCGTCGGACCGCTACGGCTATGGAATCATGGTCGAGATCAACCACGGTGGCGGCTACGCGACCCGCTATGCACATAATTCAGAAAATCTTGTTTCCGTCGGAGACGAGGTCAAGAAGGGGCAGGTCGTTGCCCTGATGGGTGAAACAGGTCGGGCCACTGGCCCCAACCTGCATTTCGAGGTTCTGCGCAACGGCAGCCGGGTCAACCCGGTCAAGTTTATTCGCGAATCGTCGAAGTAAGTTCGCTCAACCTCCCCCCAGTCAAGTGAAGGCGTAAATCAGAGGCTTCGGCCGCGGGTCCTTGTGTTCGCGAAAAATGCCCACAAATCGCGACATTGGATTTGTGAGATAGGTTCTAAATAGCGCCGTGACACCTTAGAATAGCGGCCTTTGTTTTACCGGACCCGGGAGCCCTAAGTGGCCAAGTTCCTGACAAGCATTTTTGGCAGCCGTAACCAGCGCCTGCTGCGTCAGTATTCAAAAACCGTCAAGAAGATCAACGCTCTCGAGGAAAGTGTGCAGGCGCTCGACGATTCGGCGTTGAAAGCGAAGACCGAGGAGTTCAGGAAACGCTACGAAGACGGTGAAACCCTGGAAGACTTGTTACCCGAAGTGTTTGCGGTCGCTCGTGAGGCCGCCGTACGAACGCTGCACATGCGCCCATTTGATGTACAACTGATCGGTGGCATGGTGCTGCACGACGGCAATATCGCCGAGATGCGTACCGGTGAAGGTAAGACGCTCATGTCGACGTTGCCGGCGTACCTGAACTCGATCAGCCGCGACGGCGTTCATATTGTTACGGTCAACGAGTACCTGGCGCAACGTGACGCCGACTGGATGCGTCCCGTGTACGAGTTCCTCGGGCTGACCGTGGGTGTGTCGAAAAGCGGCCAGGGCAAAGAAGAAAAGCGCGCCGCCTACGAGGCGGACATTACGTACGCGACAAACAACGAGCTCGGCTTCGACTATTTGCGCGACAACCTGGCGTTCTCGACCGAAGATAAAGCGCAGCGAAACCTCAATTTCGCCATTGTGGATGAGGTCGACTCGATTCTCATCGACGAGGCGCGAACGCCACTCATCATCTCGGGCCCCGCCGAGTCGAGCACCGACCTCTACGCGCAGATCAACAAGTTAATCCCCAGGCTACGGCAGCACGAGGAATCCGAACAGCCGGTAAACTACGATATTGTCGCCAATCGCGTGCGGCTGGTCGACCAGAAGGGCAGCGCTGTTACGGTTGAGGGGGAGGATGGGGAAACATCTGATGTAATGAAACTCGCAGACGCCATTGCGATCGCCGAGGAGCGCGATGCAGACGTCGTGCAGGTCGATGACAACGAAAAAGTCGTCTCTTGTCGATTAGTCACTCGCGGTGATTTCACCGTTGACGAGAAAGCCAAGCAAACACACATGACCGAAGAGGGTCATATGAAGGTCGAGGCGCTCATGGCGCGGGCCGGCTTGCTGGCAGAAGGTGAGAGTCTCTATGACGCCGGCAATATCCGCCTGCTGCATCATCTGAATTCGGCGCTGCGAGCGCATGCGATTTACCAACGTGACGTGGATTACATCATCAAGGACGGCGAAGTCGTTATCGTTGACGAGTTTACCGGCCGCACGATGCCCGGTCGCCGCTGGGGAGACGGCCTGCACCAGGCTGTTGAGGCCAAGGAAGGCGTAGCGATCAAGCAAGAGAACCAGACCGTCGCCTCGATTACCTTTCAAAACTACTTTCGCCTCTACAACAACCTGTCCGGTATGACCGGCACGGCGGACACCGAGGCTTTCGAGTTCCAGCAGATCTACGGCCTTGAAGTCGTTGTGATTCCGACGCATAAGCAGATGATCCGGGAAGATCAGTCCGATCTTGTCTACCTGACCGAGAAGGACAAATATGCGGCGATCGTCGAAGATATCGTCGACTGCAAAGAACGTGGCCAGCCGGTGCTGGTCGGCACTACCTCGATTGAGGCGTCCGAACTGCTCTCATCGTTCCTCAAGAAACAGAAAATCAAGCATGAGGTCCTGAATGCGAAACAGCATGAGCGCGAGGCCCAGATCGTGCAGAACGCAGGCAGGGCAGGCGCGATTACGATCGCGACCAACATGGCGGGCCGCGGTACCGATATCGTGCTTGGCGGTAACCTGGATGCCGACTTCGCCAATGCAGGTGAGGGTGCTGATGAGGCTGCGATCAAGGCTGACTGGGATGAACGCCACGCAGCGGTGATTGCGGCGGGTGGTCTCCACATCGTTGGCACCGAGCGCCACGAGTCCCGGCGCATCGACAATCAGTTGCGCGGTCGCTCCGGTCGTCAAGGCGACCCGGGTTCGAGCCGATTCTATCTTTCCATGGAAGATACGCTGATGCGCATATTCGGTGATCCCGAGCGGACGAAGAGCCTGCTGGCGCGCGCGGGCATGCGCGAAGGGGAGGCGATCGAAAGCCGCCTTTTGTCCCGGCAGATTGAACGTGCGCAACGCAAGGTAGAATCTCACAACTTCGATATTCGGAAGAATTTGCTCGAGTATGATGATGTTGCCAACGACCAGCGCAAGGTCGTTTATCACCAGCGGGCCGAGCTCATGGACGCGGATGAAATCGCGGATTCGGTGGCTGCGATCCGGGAAGAAGTGGTCGAGCTTACCGTTAATCAATACATTCCTCCGGGAAGCCTGGACGAGATGTGGGATGCGGACGGACTGAGCCAGGCACTCGAGTCGGACTTCGGTTTGCATGTAGACGTGCCGCGATGGATCAGCGAAGAAAAGACGCTAAGTGCCGAACAGATTTGCGAGCGTAGCGTCGAGGAAACGCAGAGTGCTTATGAGAAGAAGGTGGGCGACATTGGTGCTGATCTGATGCGCAGCGTCGAAAAGCAAATCATGTTGCGCCAGCTCGATCATCACTGGAAAGAGCATCTTGCGGCGATGGACCATTTGCGGCAGGGAATCGGCTTACGTTCTTACGCACAGAAGAACCCGAAGCAGGAATACAAACGCGAAGCGTTTGAGATGTTCGGCACGATGCTGGAGCAAGTAAAGCATGACACGGTTAGCATTCTTTCCCGCATCCGAATCCAGGGCGAAGATGATTTGAATGAAATGGCCGAGCGGCGGCGAGCGGCCGAGTCGATGAAGTTTCAGCATGCCGAGGCTTCAGCTCTTGGCGGTCAGTCCGGCGGCCAGTCCGGTGAGGCGTCCACGCCTGCTGCACTGCCGTTTGTGCGTGGCGGCCGAAAAGTCGGCCGCAATGAACCGTGTCCGTGTGGCTCGGGCAAGAAATACAAGCAGTGCCACGGCAAGCTAAATTAAGTCACTGAGACCGATGAACTATTTCGATGTTGCCGCAGGGATCCTCTGCGATCCACAGGGTCGCGTACTGATTGCAGAACGGCTGGGTGACGGTCCATTCCACGGATTATGGGAGTTTCCAGGCGGTAAGATCGGCCCGCACGAGTCGGCGCCCGACGCATTGTTGCGAGAATTGGCTGAAGAGTTGGGGATAGAAGCGACAGTGTATTCGTCTTTCATGAATTTGCGGCATGAATACGAGGATCGCGTCGTCACGATCGAGTTTTTTATTGTCAGCGACTGGAAGAGCAATCCCGTAGGAAGGGAGGGCCAGGCGTTGCGCTGGGTGCAGAAAGACAGACTCGATGCACAGGAGCTGCTACCGGCCGATGTGCCGATAGTGGACGCTCTTCAGCAGATAGACAGCTGAAACGGGATATCGCGCCCGGTCTGAACGGCACGACTGTCGACCGTCGACCACTCCAGGAAACGTATCGTGAAGCGGTGTTGGCTGCCGCTGATCTCGGGGAACAGCGGACTATCGCCGGAAAGGCTGACGCGCAGGAGTCGGGAGTTGTCGTCTTTTTGCATGTTGTGCTGATACATGCCATTGGGGGCCATCCGATCCGAGGGCTGCGCGCTCTCGCGGATGAGCCACAGCGACTCGCTGACGGCGTCACAGATCGGGCGTATTGAATCTATCCAATGCCCGAGATCCCGCTGCCTGCGCGTGAATGGTTGGCGCAGCCAGTGGTTGTACTCGGGAAGATCAAACTCGCAGGTACCGCCGGGAATGGCGCTGCGGTGCTTGATTGCGTTCAGGAACTCGCTGTCCTTGATCGGTTGCAGGAATCCGGAGCCGATGTGCCCGATCTGATCGCGGCTGGCCACAAGATTGTGCACCAGCGAGTCGAGACGGCCTCTGTCGACGCCGGGCTGGCTTTTGAATCGCTCGAGAGCGCCGAGTTGATGATCGAGTTCCTTGAGAACCTCGCTACGGACGTCGCCCCTGGAGAGAATCGCCAATATCTCGAGCAGCGCCGAAATCGTGGCCCTCGTGGCCCAATCAGCGTCTTTGTCAACGTTGTAGAGCAGCTGTTGGTAGAGAAACTCGAGTCGCAGAAACGTGCGCATACGCTCCGACAGCGGCTGCTCATAGTGCGCCGCGTCGGTGGCTGTGTGGGCGGCAATTTCTCCGGCGGGTTTGGCCATGTGGCTATTTTGCGCTACCCGGTGCTGAGTGGCAAATGAACCAGACCTCGGGTCGTGGCAGGCCTGTCTCCAGTCTGTCGCGCTCCCGGTCTGGCCTCCTTATCGATTTGCTGAAGTCGCGCCTGCTGTCAAGCTAGAATGGCCGCTGTCGCTTCGCCCCGAGTGCTGATCATAGATGGTTTCTGCTTTTCGGCAACAAAATGACCGACTGCAAACGCTCGCCGTTGTCGGTGGCTGGGTAATCCTCTTCCTGGCCGCTGCTCTCGTGTATTGGCCGGGCCTCACTGGCCCATTTGTTTTTGACGATTTCGGATCCATCGCCGCTATTGGCGATCGTGGCGGGGTAACGGACTGGGACACGCTCAAGGCGTTTGTCTTTGGCGGACACGCTGGCCCGCTTGGCAGGCCGCTCTCGTTACTCAGTTTCCTGATCGATGCCAACAACTGGCCGGCCGATCCGTGGCCGTTCAAACGCACGAACCTGGTTATTCACCTGATAAACGGCGCCTTGCTTGGCGTCCTGACAGCCAAGATTCTGCAATTGCTCGATTTTGAAAAGCGGGATGTGAGCTGGATTGCCCTGGTATCGGCAATGTGCTGGCTGCTGCATCCGTTCCTGGTTTCGACCACACTCTATGCCGTGCAACGCATGGCGCAGTTATCGACGTTGTTCATATTTTCAGGACTCATCACCTATCTGTACGGCCGGTCGCTCGTTGCTGCCAATGCGATGAAAGCGTACGTCATCATGAGCGTTTCGGTCCCTCTGTTCACATTCCTGGCGCTGTTCTCAAAGGAAAACGGCGTCCTGCTGCCGTTGCTGGTAGGGGTTGTCGAACTGACTGTTGTAGCCGGCCGGCATCGGCGACTTGCCGCCCTCAATCGCTATTGGGCAATAGTGTTCATCGTTGTTCCCTCGACGATCGTCGCACTTTACCTCGGCGAAAGGGTCATGAGAGACGATTTCTTTGAAGCCGTACCGCCGAGAGATTTCAGCACTTACGAGGGGCTTCTTACGCAGGCCAGAGTGCTTGTCGATTATCTGAAACACTGGTTCCTGCCGGAGCTGTACACTACCGGCGTTTTCCAGGACCACTTCATCAAGTCCACCGGAGTATTTTCGCCAATTACGACGGCGCTGAGTGCGCTGCTTCATGTCGCAGTAATATCTGTTTCGATCGTCAAACGGCGCAAGTGGCCGTTATTTGCCCTGGCAACACTGTTCTTTTATGCCAGTCTCGTGCTCGAGTCTTCGGTCTTAAACCTGGAACTGTATTTTGAGCATCGCAATTACCTGGCTGCCGCCTTTCTCTTGTTACCGTTGATCGTTTTGTTGCGGAAGAAGCTCAGCCACCGACATTTCATTGTCGTTGCCGCGGGCGCAATGCTGCTCCTGGGCGGCTTCACGCGATACTCGGCGACGATCTGGTCCGATTATCCGAGTATGGTCGAGGCATCGGCGAGAAAGGCGCCGACGTCCGCCCGCGCCCAGTCACAATATTCCACGCAGCTTTATAACGAGCAGCGCTATGGTGAATCGTCGCAGGTAATCGACAGGGCGATTCAGAACATTCCCGACAATATGTCGTTGCGAGTTACGCGAATCACCTTGCTGTGTAACATGGGCATTCTTACAGCGAGTGATTTTGAACAGGCCGCCGGTGTCGTGTCCGCGAATACCTTCGACCCGCGATCGTTCGAGCTGTATACGACGCTCGTCACATCCGTGATAAACGGGCGATGTCCGAATATTTCGCTCGAGGCAGTGCGGGACATGTTTGCAAATATGTTGCAGGTCCCGCAGAACGCTGGCACACGGTCTTTGAGATATTCTCAGATAAAGTACTTCGTTGGATTCGCCGAGGCATACGCGGGAGAACCATCACGGGCTGTGGCGGCATTCGTAGAATCCTTACGGGCTCGGCCAGGCGCCTCGCACGCCATGCTGATGGCTGCCCACCTTGCTACCGGCAATTACTTCGACGAAGCTCTACATTTCTCGGATCTGGCGCTCTCACAACTTGATGTCGGTTCGTCGGGCATTATGCAAGGCAGGCGCGTCAGCGCAAAAGATATTCGGGAGTTTCAGGCCATAGTTCGCGCGGATCAGGAAGCCGCGCGCAAAGAAGACGCCGGCGGACAACGGTCGGAGTGATAGTCCTGCCCTAGGGGCGATCGGCCAGATGTCGAAACGTCTTGTCCAGTTCGCGAACCTGGCGCTGTGTCTCGTCCAGCCCCCGATTGTTGCTGATGACGTCATCGGCAATAGCGAGGCGCGCCTCCCGGCTGGCTTGTGCTGACAGGATCCGCCGCGCCTGTTCGACGGTTTCGGTATCGCGGGCCAGCAGTCTCTGAAGTTGTAATTCCTCATCACAATCAATTACCAGGACGCGGTCCACAAACTGTGTCAGCGGCGAGCCTACGAGCAGGGGTACGACAATGATCTGGTAAGGACCTTCCGCTGCATCCGCCTGCCGTCGGGTTTCGGCGCCGATGCGTGGATGCAGGATTGCCTCGAGGTCGAGGCGCGCATTCTCATCAGCAAACACCATGCTACGTAATGTGCGCCGATCCAGGTTACCTGTATCGTCAATGACCTCATTTCCAAATCGATTCCGAATCTCATCGAGGGCGGGTTGGCCGGGCTGCACGAGCTCCCTCGCGATAACGTCGGTGTCGATGATGGGTACGCCGAGCGCGGCAAACATATCAGCGACCGTCGACTTGCCGCTTGCGATGCCACCGGTCAATGCGACGCGATAGCGTTTCTTGTCAGGTGTCGCAGTCACTCAGAGCATCAGGTCAAGATAGGTGTTCTTGATCGTGTTGCCCCAAAGCATCGTGACCCAGCCGGCCATGGCGAGGTAAGGCCCGAACGGTATCGGCACACTGCGCTCATGGTTCCGAAACACCATAAGGCTGATGCCGACAATCGCGCCGACCAGGGCAGACATCAGGATGATCGTGGGCAGCTGCTGCCAGCCGAGCCAGGCGCCGAGCGCCGCAAGCAACTTGAAGTCGCCGTAGCCCATGCCTTCCTTACCAGTAAGGAGTTTGAACATCTGATAGACGCTCCAAAGGCTGAGGTATCCTGCGATCGCACCGACGATCGCATCTCTGGGCGCAATAAACAAAGTTTCGCTGGCTGCCACCGGATGAAACAGGCTCATGAGCAAACCGATCCACATCAATGGCAGTACGATCGAGTCGGGGATGAGCTGCGTCTCGGCGTCAATCATGCTGATGGGCACCAGGGCGAACGTCATTACGATTGCCATGGTTGCCTCCCAACCGACCCCAAACCGCCAGGCGCACAGGGCCGCCAGCAAAGCCGTCAAGAGTTCGACGAGCGGATAGCGCGCCGAAATGGATTCTTTACAGTTCGCACACTGCCCGCCCAGCAGCATATAGCTGATCACCGGAATATTCTGCCAGGCCTTGATAATTTGGCCGCATGACGGGCAGCGGGACCGCGGCGCAATCAGATCGAATCGGCCTGTCGGCAATTGCTCTTCGGGAGGTGTCTTGCAGAGTTCTTCACACTGCTCGCGCCACTCACGTTCCATCATGATGGGTAGCCGATGAATGACAACATTCAGGAAGCTGCCAATAACCAGTGCGAAAGCGAATATTACGGCGATGAAAGCCGGTGCCGACTGGGTGAACAGATCAAGCATCCTGGATCTCCGTCAAACGAGCGAACGGCCAAAGCAAAAACGGCGCCCGGAGTGTCCTCCGAACGCCGTTTTATTGCAAATAAGCTCGAGAAGTCTAAACAACCGCGCCCAGCTTGAAAATCGGCAGGTACATGGCCACGACGAGGCCACCGACCAAAACGCCGAGAATTGCCATGATCATCGGCTCCAGCAGACTGCTGAGGTTATCGACAGCGTCGTCAACGTCTGCTTCGTAGAAGTCCGCGACCTTGGCCGACATATCGTCGAGTGAGCCGGATTCTTCGCCGACCGCAATCATCTGAATAACCATGTTTGGAAAAAGGTCTGTGTTTTCCATGGACTGCTGAAGTCGCTGGCCGGTTGCGACCTCGTCACGCATTTCCATGACGCCGACTTCGTAAACGATATTACCGGTTGCTCCGGCAACGGATTCCAGAGCTTCAACCAGCGGGACACCGGCAGCAAACATCGTCGAAAGGGTTCGTGCATATCGCGCTATGGCTGCTTTCTGCAAGATCGGCCCAATAATCGGCGTCTTCAGCATCATGCGATCGAGGAAATGCCGAAATGGCCGTGAGCGCTTGTAGAAGTAGAAGAAGGCAGTGACGGCAGCCGCCATAATCAGCACAATATATAGTCCCTTCGTTCGCACAAAGGCCGACAAGTCGATCACCATGCGGGTAAAGCCCGGCAGGTCGGCGCCGAAGCCCTGGAACAGATCCTCGAATGACGGAATGACGAAGATCAGGAGGATGGTGGTAACCACAAACGCGACTACCAGAACCGCGGCCGGATAGGTCAGAGCCTTCTTGATCTTCTTCTTGATCGCCTCGGTCTTTTCTTTGTACGTGGCAATCTTGTCGAGCAAGCTTTCCAGAGCACCGGCCTGCTCGCCAGCCTCTACGAGGTTGACAAAGAGATCGTCGAAGTACAACGGCTGCTTGGCAAGGGCTTCTGCAAGAGCGCTGCCGCCCTCGACATCGGCCTTGATTGACAGTATCAATTTTTGCATCGCCGCGTTTTCGTGACCGTTACCAACGATCTCGAACGCCTGTACCAAAGGGATACCGGCCGCCAGCATGGTTGCCAGCTGGCGACTGAAGATGGCGATATCGCTAGTCTGGATCTTGCCGCCGCCGGTGAACAGTCCCTTGCGCTGTTTGCGGATGCGGGTTGGAACTACACCCTGGCGCCGCAAATCAGCACGCACGGTTGCTTCATTGCTGGCGAGGCTCTTGCCTTTGACTTTTTTGCCGTTTCTGTCGGTGCCTTCCCATAAGAAAGGTATAGTAATTGCAGCTGTTTCAGCCATTTATCTCGTCCGCTAGTCCCGTACAAACTTATTCAATTGTAACCCGGTTGACCTCTTCAAGGCTGGTAACCCCTTCCTTGACTTTGTTCAATCCGGCTTGTCTCAAATCGATGACGCCCTCTTTTTCGGCCTGCTGGGATATCTGCATTGCATTGCCGCCTTCCATAATGATGCGACCCATTGTCTCCGAGACTTCCATCACCTGGAAGATGCCGAGACGGCCTTTGTACCCATCATTGCATTGTTTGCAGCCTTTGGGCCCGAATACCGAGAGACCGCCCTCAATTTCCTCGGTTGTGAAGCCCTCTTTTTCGAGCGCTTCTTTCGGAATGTCCCTGACTTCCTTGCAGTTGCCACACAGTCGCCGTGCCAGTCGCTGCGCGATGATCAGGCTGACCGAGGTCGCGATCGCGTACGGTTTCACGCCCATATCAACCAGGCGGGTCAGCGTTTTTGGCGCGTCATTCGTGTGCAGCGTTGACAACACAAGGTGGCCCGTCTGTGCCGCCTTGATAGCGATTTCGGCTGTTTCAAGATCTCGAATCTCACCCACCATGATCACGTCGGGATCCTGGCGGAGGAAAGCCTTGAGCGCTTTGGCGAAGGTCAGACCGACCTTGGGATTGACATTGACCTGATTGATGCCAGGCAGATTGATTTCCGCCGGATCCTCGGCTGTCGAGATGTTTCGGTCTTCGGTATTGAGGATATTCAAGCCCGTGTACAGTGAAACGGTCTTACCGGAACCCGTCGGGCCAGTAACGAGAATCATGCCATACGGTTTTGCAAGGTGCTTCTCGTACAAGGCACGCTGGTGATCTTCGTAGCCCAGCATTTCAATGCCGAGCTTGGCGCTCGACGGGTCGAGAATACGCAGCACGATTTTCTCGCCGAACAAGGTCGGACAGGTGTTTACGCGAAAGTCGATAGCGCGGTTTTTGGACAGGCGCATTTTGATGCGGCCATCCTGTGGTACTCGCCGCTCAGCGATGTCCATGCGCGACATGACCTTCAGGCGAGCGCAGACCTTGTTGGCAAGCACGACCGGCGGTTGGGCTACTTCGGACAAAACGCCATCGAGGCGAGTTCTTACCCGGAATATCTTTTCGTAGGGCTCGAAGTGAACGTCGGACGCGCCGCGCTTGATCGCGTCGAGAAGTACTTTGTTAACGAATCGAACGACGGGCGCATCTTCGATATCGTCGCGTTCTTCCTCGCGCTCTTCATCGTCACTACCGACATCGAGATTCTCGAGATCGAAGTCGTCGTCATCGAGCCCCCCCATACTCGTATCGACGGCGTCTATCGCTTTGCCGATGCGCTCTTCGAGTTTGTCTTGTTCGACGACAACCGGGTCGATGCGCAAGCTGGTCGCGAACTTTATGTCGTCGATCGCCTGCAAGTTGGTCGGATCGGCTATTCCGAGGAACAGGCGTTGGCCGCGCTTTACCAGTGGCAGCACCCGGTGTTTGCTGATCAGTTTCTGATCAACCGCGCGAACGACGTCCAGGTCGATCTCGACGGCCTCGAGGTCCAGAAGCGGGACCCCAAATTCGTGTGATGCGGCGACGGCGATTGCTTTGGCGTTCGCAAGCCCCGCGCCAACCAGGTGGGCAATGAGGGGCAGATTTTCCTTCTTGGCAGCCTCGGTCGCCTCCTGTAACTGGTCTTCGGCGATGATGCCGTCTTGCACCAGGCGTCGGGGCAGGCCTGCAAGATTGGATTGGGAAGCGGTTGCTGCCATAAGTTTCGTGAGCGTTCAGTTTCCTCAGATCTTCACAGTCTCACTGATCTAAGTCCGCGATTCAACTGGATTTTGTGCCGGGGTTCACAGTTATAGCAATTGATTAAGTAAAATGGCGGAAATGCGGCATTTAGGCGCAAATACTGCGTGAATTGACGGGCTAGGGTCTACAGGAGGTTGGCAAATAGCGGTCTTCGACGCCGGGATCAAGGTGCACGGTCGTAATGCTACCGCCGCTGAGCGGCGCCCCGGCCGGGGCCGGCGCGCTTCCACATCGGAAGACAACGCTGTTTCCTCCCGACATATAGGGCGTAAATGAAATCGTGCGGCCAAAGATGTCGGCATGGGCGTCATTTCCGAAAGTTACGTCAATCCTGCCGTTCATTATGCCCACGCTGGCGACATACTTGCCCCTGGTGTCCGTAGCCAGTGGACTCATCCCTGCGTCTGTCCGGTTGGCTGGCGGCTGCCCGGTCTGGAGAAATGCATCGATGATCGGTGTTTTTGCGGAGGCCGCCATGTTAATGCCCTCCGCGACTTGTGTACGGACCAGGTAGGTCTGGTAGGCGGCTATAGCAAGCGAGGCAAGAATCGCGATGATCGCGACGACGATCATGAGCTCGATCAGTGTGAATCCTTTCTCGAATATCTTCATCTGCCAGCCCTCTCGATCGCCAAGCCCTCGAAATTTTAGCCTAATCTTCTGCGCATCTCGCCGTAATGTTACAGGCGTTCTCGTCTGCTGCGACACGAATCACACTGCCATCGGGTCGTAGGGGCTCTCAATCAAAAAAGCCCCAGCGGACTGGGGCTCCTCTGATTTCGTCTAAAGCGAAAAGCTTCAAGCGATTAGTGTTATCGGCAAGCAGCCGGCAGGTGCTTGTCCGCGATCGTCGTGCCACTGGCTTTACAGGCCCACTCGACGCTACCCGCATTGGTTGATGGCGAGAGTAGCAACAATCCACCGGTAGCGAGAATTGTGTGGGCATCACCACCATAGTCGACGGTGATCAGACCGCCCGTTCCGACGGTCACACTCACAACGTACTTACCGCTGATATCCGTGTTGGTTGACAACCCGGCTAAAGCGTTGCTGGTCGGGAAAGTGCCTGAGTCCATCACGACCTCAGATACAGCGGCCTTGGCACCGCCGGCAAGATTCAGACCTTCAGAAACCTGCGCGCGGATCGTGTAGTCCTGGTAAGCCGGGATAGCGATTGCCGCCAATATACCGATGATCGCGACAACGATCATAAGTTCGATAAGTGTAAAACCTTGTTGCTTCTTCATCTCGTGATTCTCCATGAGTCGAGCGATTGTAAATATCAAACGGCGAAATCGCCTGTACCAGAGATGAAGCAAACCGCGTGCCAACTTTTTGACGTTTCTCGTACTGCTTTGTTTTTAAAAGGGTTTAGTATTTAGGCCGAGCGTCGTGTTCGTTGATCAGGTCGTTATCCGTCGCCGAAACCTGACAATTGTGTCGCGGATGGCAACGATGCGTGTCGATAAGTGACAAAAATTGTCACTCTATGCCCAGTTTCTTGATCCTGTAGCGAAGCTGCCTGAACGACAATCCCAGCAATTTCGCAGCAGCGGTCTTGTTGTAACGCGTTTTCTCCAGCGCTTCGACAATCGCCTGGCGTTGAATATCCTCAACCTGGTCGCCGAGCTTGCCGGCCGACGACACCGCCGTGGTGCCAGCATCCGGGGCTTGCCGCCTGTGCAGGTCGTCGGCCGAAATCTTGCCGCTGCTGCACAACGTAACCGCACGCTCGAGCATGTTTTCGAGTTCGCGAACATTGCCTGGAAATGCATAGCTGAGAAGAACCGCGCGGGCGCCGTCATCGAGCACGGCAGATGATTTAAGCCGGCCGAGAATAGACTCCGCCAATAACAGCACGTCATCGCCTCGCTCGCGCAGCGCCGGCACGTGTAGCTCGATGACATTGACGCGGTAAAAAAGGTCCTCCCGAAACTCGTCGCTGGCCACCATCTGCGCAAGATTCCTGTGTGTCGCCGAAAGAATGCGGACGTCAACGACCTCTTCCCTGGACGCGCCGACCGGCCGCACCTTTTTCTCCTGAATGACACGCAAAAGCTTTACCTGCATGGCAAGCGGCAGGTCGGCTATCTCGTCGAGAAACAGGGTGCCGTTTTCGGCACACTGAAACAGGCCGGCCTTATCGTTGATGGCCCCTGTGAAACTGCCTTTTCGATGGCCGAAAAACTCGCTTTCCATGAGTTCGTCCGGGACTGCCCCGCAGTTAATCGCAACGAATGGGCCGTCGGCTCGTGGCCCGCTCTCGTGGACCAGTCTTGCGACGAGCTCCTTGCCCGTCCCCGATTCACCCGAGATGTGTACGGGCGCCTGCGATCGAGACACCTTGTCGATCATTTCGCGCAACTCCTGCATACGCGGTGAGTCGCCGAGTAGCTTTGAGTGCCCCGCCCGCCTGTCAGCCCTTACTCGCAGTGCGTTCTCTATGATTTTTCTCAGGTTTCCGAGGTCGAGTGGTTTGGAAACGAAATCGAATGCGCCGAGCTTGAGCGCCTGGACGGCCGTCTCTACGTTGCCGTGAGCGGTAATCACCGCCACGGGAACCCCCGGGGCATTGCCCTGCATCCATTCCACAAGTTCGAGGCCGTCGCCGTCGGGCAGGCGCATATCGGTCAGACAGAGGTCGAACTGGTGCCTGCCGAGCAGGGTCTTGGCGCTGCCTACATCGGCGGCTGATTCGGTGCGGATGTCCATCCGGCCGAGTGTCAGCGTCAGCAGTTCGCGGATATCGGGCTCGTCATCGATGACCAGCGCCAGCGGTTGGTTCATTTGTCGTCCTGTCGTTCCCAGCGGTCCGGATCGGCGAATACGATACGAAAGATACTGCCTCCGCCGGGCCGGTCAAGGTAAAGCAGGGTCGCTCGGTTGAGTTCACAAAGTTCGCGAGAGATATAAAGGCCAAGGCCGGTGCCGCCCGAGCGCGCCGTATAAAAGGGTTCGAAGATCTTGTCGACTGTTGCCGTGTCAATGCCAAGGCCGCAGTCGCGTACTTCGATGAATGGCCGTCCCTGCGTGGGTAATCGTCCCGCATGAACCTCAACCAGGATGCCGCCGGTCTCGCTCGCGTACTTGACGGCGTTGTCGCAGAGGTTCCACAAGACCTGGCGCAGATGGCTGGGGTCCATGCGCACCTCGATATCCTCCGGCACGTCCTGGATCGAAAACTCCCCCTCCTGCAACTCGAGTGTCGTTTCGAACTCACTGGCAAAGTCGTCGAGCCAGGATTTCAGCTTGAGCCGCAGCGGCCGGCTCGATTCACGGCGCGAAAGTTGCAGGACATTGTCAATGATGTGGCTGACGCGGCCCGAATGTGTCTGGATGATCTCGGTAAGACGCTGGTCGTCTTCGGTGAGGCCGGGCGATTCCTGCAGAAGCTGCGCCGCATGACTCATTGCGCCCACCGGATTGCGGATTTCGTGCGCAATACTCGCGCTCAGGCGTCCCAGGGACGCGAGCTTGGACTGCTGCACTCGTGCATTCATGATGCTGACATCTTCCAGGAAGATCAAGACAGGTCCGGTGCGCAGCCCGTCCTTGCCCAGGGGCGCCATGTGCGCAGTGATACGCACGTTCTGGCCCTCGGTAATCAGGGTGAACTCCGGATGAGACGACCTCGCCGAGTTTTCCCGCCAGAGCTCTACATAGTCATCCAATGCGGCGGAAACTGCACGTAACGGGCTGCCAGGCAGCGGATCGTCCGCTCCCAGCAACTGCGTGGCGGAGCTGTTGATGAGCCGTACCGTATCGTCCGCGTCGACCACCACGATGCTCTCGCGCAGGTGTTGGACAATGTATTCGTTGAGTTCGGAGATGTTTTGAAGGTCGACACCAAATTTGCGCGCCAGGGCCTCACTGGCCCGGATGCGGCGTGCGAGCGGCTGCGCGGCCAGGGCCATGGCGAAGATGATGCCGCTCAGAATTCCGGCTGCCGGGAAATTGGTCGTCGACTGCAGCCCGCTGAATTGTGAAAATGCCTGCTCACCCAGGATCGCAAACGTAGCTACGGCCGCGAGAATCGCGGGATACTGGAAGGGCAGAACCAGGCTGCCGGCGCCAACAAAGACCACCAGCAAACCGCCGAGACCGCTCGAAATACCACCACTGGCGTGCATCAGAACGACGATCGCAACGATGTCCACGAGCACTTGTGTGATGCCAACCCTGCCGATCGATGCCCATCGCTGTCTCAACAAGATCGCCGATAATGTCGCGAAGACCAGGTAGCCAGCGGCGGTTGCGGCGAAAAGTGTGGGGTAGCTGTCGCCGAAGACTCTCGGGTCGCGTCCCGCGAAAAACAAGCCAAGCAGTGAAAGCGCTATGAGCAGACGAAACGCATTGAGCGTTATGAGGACACGCCAGGTCAGTTCCGGCTCATCGATGGCGCGTTGCATCAGCGCCTCCCTGGAACCGCGGAGGGTTCTCCTCAGAAGGGTCTCGGTCTGTGCCTCATTCATTCATGATTCGCCGTCGGAGACGGGGCCGCTGCCAATGAATTGCACCGATTGTAGACTGAATATGGACAAGGGTCCCGCAAACCTCCAAAATACGCCGACTTTTTCGCGTCGAGCGCGAATTTCCCTCCCGCCAGCACAATGGCTGAAAATTAGAAGATAAACAGAGCTAATGAATCTCCACGAATATCAATCCAAGCGATTGTTTGCCGACTACGGCATCCCGGTGCCGCGCGGAATTCCTGCCGAGTCTGCAGATGCTGCCGTGAAAGCGGCCGATGAACTCGGCGGCGACCTGTGGGTCGTCAAGGCGCAGGTGCACGCGGGCGGTCGCGGCAAGGCGGGCGGCGTCAAGCTTGCGCGGACACTGGACGAGGTTCGCGCGCATGCGGACGGCATGCTGGGTATTCAACTGGTCACTCACCAGTCAGGACCCGAGGGCCTGCCCGTCAATGTGGTGTACGTCGAAGAAGGCTCCGAGATCGCTCGTGAGCTGTACCTCAGCATGCTGGTCGATCGCGAAGTCGGCCGGATTTCGTTTATCGCGTCCGCGGCGGGTGGCATGGATATCGAAAAGGTTGCCGCGGAGACACCTGAAAAAATCTTCTCGGTCGCTGTTGCCCCGGATGCCGGCCTGCAGGACTACCAGGCGCGGCAGCTCGCGTTCGGCCTGGAACTCGACAAGAAGCAGATGCGGCAGTTTGGCGATCTGATCAAACGGCTCTATCAGTTGTACGTGGATTCAGACGCCAGCCTGATCGAAGTCAACCCGCTGATCACGACGAAAGCGGGCGACATCATGGCGCTCGACGGCAAGATCAATATCGATGGCAGTGCGCTGTTTCGCCAACCGAAAATTGCGAAGCTCCGTGATACCTCACAGGAAGACGAAGCCGAGCGCGAGGCGGCTGAACACGATCTGAACTACGTCTCACTGGACGGCAACATTGCCTGCATGGTGAATGGTGCCGGTCTGGCAATGGCGACGATGGACCTGATCAAGCTACACGGTGGTGATCCCGCGAATTTTCTCGACGTTGGCGGAGGCGCAACGGCCGAGCGCGTCGCAGAGGCATTCAAACTCATCCTCTCGAATGACAAGGTGGCTGCGATACTCGTGAATATCTTCGGCGGCATCGTGCGCTGTGACGATATCGCGGCGGGCATCATCGATGCCGTAAAGGACGTTGGTGTAAATGTGCCCGTTGTGGTGCGCCTGGAGGGCACCAATGTGAATAAGGGACGTGAGCTCCTGGGCAACAGTGGGCTCGATATCATTTCAGCCGAGGATCTTACCGACGCGGCACAGAAAGTGGTTGCCGCGGCAGCCTGACGAGTAATTCCAATGAGCATTCTGGTCAACAAAGACAGCAAGATCCTCTGCCAGGGCATCACGGGCAACCAGGGTTCCTTTCACACCGAACAATGTATCGAATACGGCACCAGGATCGTTGCCGGCGTGACACCGGGTCGTGGTGGTCAGGAGCATCTCGGCGTGCCTGTTTACAATACGGTCCGCAATGCCGTGGACGAGACTGGTGCCAACGTCAGTATGATTTACGTGCCGCCACCGTTTGCCGCAGATGCGATTCTCGAAGCTGCCGACGCAGGGATTGAACTGATCGTCTGCATTACCGAAGGCATCCCGGTCAATGACATGGTCAAGGTCAGGTCGGCGCTGAGCGACCATGACTGCAGGCTGATCGGTCCGAACTGCCCTGGCATTATCACGCCCGGCGAGTGCAAGATCGGCATCATGCCAGGGTTTATCCACAGGCAAGGCCGTATCGGCGTGGTGTCGCGTTCCGGAACGCTGACCTACGAGGCTGTCTACCAGACGACGACCAACGGCCTCGGCCAGACGACCTGCATCGGTATCGGCGGTGACCCGGTCCGCGGTATGGACTTTATTGACTGCCTCGAGCTGTTCGAGGCCGATTCCGCGACCGATGGCATCCTCATGGTTGGCGAAATTGGCGGTACGGATGAAGAAGCGGCGGCCGAATTCATAAAGAGTAATGTCACCAAGCCTGTCGTCGCCTATATCGCGGGAGTGACAGCGCCTCCGGGCAAACGCATGGGCCATGCGGGTGCGATCATCGCCGGCGGCAAGGGAACGGCGGAGGACAAGTTCAAAGCCCTCGACGCGGCCGGCGTTGCGACGGTTCGCTCACCCGCTGAACTCGGATCGAAGATGAAGGCAATCCTCGATCGCTAGATGGACAGCCGGGTCAAAGTTGCACTGGCACAAGTCGATCTTGAAGTTGGCGACGTCGCCGGCAACACCGCAAAAATAATCGACTACGCAATCCGGGCCCGTGACAAGGAGCGCGCGGACCTTGTTGTCTTCCCCGAACTCAGTGTTTGCGGCTATCCGCCGGAGGATCTCCTGTTCCATACGGGACTGCGCCACGGCGTCGAGACCGCAATCGCGGAGATTCGTGACAAGGTTTTCGGCATTGCGATCCTGATCGGCTTTCCCGAGTACGAGGATGATCACATCTATAACAGTTGTGCCGTGTTCCAGGATGGCTACGCGATCAGCCATTATCGCAAGCAGCTATTGCCGAATTACAGCGTGTTTGACGAAAAGCGTTATTTCACGGAGGGCAAGGATGCGGCCGTGTTCAAAATCAATGGTATTCGCTTCGGCCTTACGGTCTGTGAGGATGTCTGGCAGCCGGGCCCAATGGCGGGAAGCCGCAGCGCGGGCGCAGAATGTGTCATAGCGATCAACGGCTCACCGTATGAACTCAACACCCAGGTAAAGCGCGAGGAGACGGTTCGTGCGCGCATTCAGGAAATCGGCGTGCCTGCGATTTACGTGAACATGGTGGGCGGTCAGGACGAATTGGTGTTCGACGGTGGTTCGTTTGTCATGGACGCGGATGGCGAGGTTCGCTTTCGGACACAGCCTTTTGAGGAAGGACTGCACACCGTAGTGCTGGAGGGCACGAACAAGGGCGTCGTCCCGCAGCCGGGCGTTTGTGCCGAACCACTCTCGACCGAGGAAAGCGTCTATCGCGCACTGGTAACCGGAACGCGCGACTACGTAATGAAGCACGGTTTCCCGGGCGTGGTCATCGGCTTGTCAGGAGGTATAGATTCGGCGCTTGTGCTGTCGGTGGCCTGTGACGCGATCGGTGCGGATCGTGTCGGGGCCGTCATGATGCCGTTTCGCTACACGTCGGCCATGAGCCAGGAGGACGCCGCGCAACAGGCCACGACAATGGGCGTGCGTTACGACGTAATCCCGATCGAACCGATTTACGACGCGACGATCGGTCAGTTGCAGCCAATTTTTGGCGATCGCGAACCCGACGTCACGGAAGAGAATATCCAGGCGCGTTGCCGTGGCCTGTTGCTGATGGCGATTTCGAACAAGACCGGACGTATGTTGCTGACGACCGGCAACAAGAGCGAGATGGCCGTAGGCTACGCGACCTTGTACGGCGACATGGCGGGCGGTTTCGCGCCGATCAAGGACTGTAGCAAGACATTTGTCTATCGGCTGGCGCGCTACCGCAATACCCTGGGTGATGCGATTCCGGAACGCGTAATTACACGACCACCGTCGGCTGAGCTGCGTCCGGGACAGAAAGACAGCGACTCACTCCCGGATTACGACGTGCTGGATCCCATTCTGGAGGCCTTCATCGAGGAGGATCTTTCGGTCGACGAGATAACGGATAGAGGTTTCGATCGGGAAACGGTGCATCGCGTGTTGGAGATGGTCAAGCGCAATGAGTATAAACGGCGACAGGCGCCGCCCGGCATACGCATCAGTGGCCGCGCATTCGGTCGCGACTGGCGCTATCCGATCACGTCGGGCTACAAGTTCCCGACTTAGCTTTCGTTCGGAAAGTTCTCGGCAAGGACCTTCCTGGTGTCCGCCGCAAGCTCTTTCATGCCGAGGTTGTCGTACGCCGACGCCATAATCTGAAGTGATCGCGCGTTGCCCTCTGCACCATTGAACTGCTCGAGCGCCGACCTGGCACGATTGAGCGCTGCAACATAGGCGCCGCGACGCAGGTAGTAGTCGGCCACGTGATTCTCGTAGGCAGCCAGTCGATTCTTGATGTAGAGCATTCGTTGCTCCGCATCGGGCGCATACTCGCTGGCGGGGAATCGCTCGACCAGACGGCGCAGTGAGGAGTAAGCAAGTTCAATTTCTTTGGGCGGGCGATTGGTGGTGTCTTTCCGGAACCAGCGTTCCAGGAGGCCGGGATCATCCTCGAAGTAGGACAGTCCCTGAATGTAAAGCGCATAGTCGACGCGCGGATGGATCGGGTTCTCGCGCATGAACGTCTCGGCGGCATCGACGGCCTGTTCGCTCTGGCCGCTCTTGTAATACGCGTACATGAGCTCCAGCTGAATCTGCCGCGACAGATCAGAGAACGGATACCGCGCCTGGATAGCCTCGAAGATCTGGATGCCGCGGCCGTAATTGCCACGCGCAACATACTGCTGCGCTTTTTCATAAGCGTCAGCGATGTTCTGGACTTCAGTCTGTTGCTCTTCGTTGCCCGCGCAAGCAACGAGGGCTGTGCCAAGGATGGCGATCAGGAGCAGTCGGGTCCGCTTCATGATTTGCGAATTAAGGAGCATACTTTGCTTTGTTTCCACGAAGAAATACGTCGCCCAGGGTGACGGGTCGGCGAGTATACCGTAAATCAAAGCCAATCCATGAGCGAAGAACGACAGACAAGATCCATCCCGGCAGAACTCGCCGGTCTTCGCTTGGACCAGGCGCTGGCGCGGATGTTTCCGGAATATTCCCGAAGCCGCCTCAAAGAATGGCTCCTGGCGGGGGCGATTACGCTGGATGGCGGTCCGAAGCGCCCGCGTGACGCGGTTGCAGGCGGTGAAATCGTGTCCCTGCAGCCGCAGGAAGAGCTCAGAGTTCGCGCTGAACCCGAGCCGATCGCACTTGCTGTTGTCTATGAGGATGAACACCTGCTCGTCGTCAACAAGCCTGCCGGCCTCGTCGTGCATCCCGGCGCAGGCAACCCCGCTGGTACGCTGATGAATGGACTGCTGCACCATGCGCCGTCGCTCGAGCAGGTGCCGAGAGCCGGCATTATTCACAGAATAGACAAGGACACGAGCGGCTTGTTGCTCGTGGCGAAGACCGTGACGGCGCACACGGCGCTGGTTCGCCTGCTGGCCGATCGAGAGATATCACGGAACTACCTGGCCGTGTGCAATGGAGTGCTGACCGGTGGCGGGACGATCAATGAACCGATTGCAAGACACCCGGTCGATCGCAAACGCATGAGCGTCCAGGAGAACGGCAAGCCGGCCATAACGCATTACACGGTCGTCGAACGATTCCGCGCATTTACCTACATTAATGTCAGACTCGAGACCGGCCGTACGCACCAGATCAGGGTACATTTCGCGCATCGTCGCCACGCGCTGGTCGGCGACCCCGTTTACGGTGGCAGACTGGCACTGCCGTCCGGTGCCTCTGAGGATCTCATTGAACGATTGCGACGCTTCAAGCGCCAGGCGTTGCACGCGGCGCGGCTCGCTTTTGTGCACCCTGCCACGGGTGAACGGGTGGACTTCGAAGCGCCGCTCCCGGCGGACATGAAAGAACTGGTCGCTGTCATGCGCGCGGATGCGGCCAGGCAATGAGCGCCGCATGGATTCCCGCAGACTGGCCCGCGCCGGGCAACATTGTCGCAGGTACGACCTTGCGCGGCGGCAGCATTGCGTCCCTGGAATTGCCTGGTGAACCCTGCTGGCTGAATCAGCGGCATGGCACGAAGGTTGTCGCAGTTGGACTTTACGACGCGCCGCCCCATGCGGATGCGTCAGTTGGCCGCGAGCCGGGCGATGTCTGTGTCGTGAAGACCGCCGATTGTCTTCCCGTGCTTTTTTGTTCCACGGATGGTGCCAGGATTGCCGCGGCGCACGCCGGGTGGCGAGGACTTGCGGCGGGAGTTATCGAGGCGACGGTCGCGAAAATAGCGCACCCGCCCAGCGATGTCCTCGTCTGGATGGGCCCGGCCATTTCCCAACCGGCATTCGAAGTTGGCGATGAAGTAAAAGACGCCTTCGTGACCCACGACCCCGGTTCCGCGGCTTGTTTTCTGGCAAATGAACGAGGGCGGTGGCAGGCAGATCTCTATGAGCTGGCGTGCCGCCGACTATGCGCGCTTGGCGTTACCGGCATCTTTGGCGGTGGATACTGCACCTATACCGACCGAGAGCGGTTTTTTTCCTATCGGCGGGACCCCGACTGCGGCCGTATGGTGAGTTTCGTCGCCATCAAAACCCTTGAAAACACTGGCATCGCCGCAAGTTAAGGGGCACAGATGATTTTGCCGGTAGTCCGGCCAAGAGGTTTGCAATGCGTTTGGACAAATTGACGAGCAAGTTCCAGATGGCGCTGGCTGACGCACAGTCACTTGCCGTCGGTCAGGATCACCAGTTTATCGAGCCGGCACACCTCATGGTCGCGCTGCTCGATCAGCAAGGTGGCAGCGTGCGTGGCTTGCTGACAAAGTCGGGCGTCAATGTGAATCTGCTGCGATCTCAGCTCGGCGACGCCATCGATCGCTGTCCGAAGGTCGAGGGTGTGGGCGGCGACGTTCATTTCGGCTCCGAATTGACAAAGCTGTTCAATCTGACCGACAAGCTCGCGCAGCAGCGCGAGGACCAATACATCTCGAGCGAATTATTCGTGCTCGCGGCGATGGATGACAAATCGCCGCTAAAAGGCCTCATGGAGCAGGCTGGCGCCGTACGCGGCGCGATCGAGAAATCGATCGATGATTTGCGCGGCGGCCAGCAGGTCGACGACCCCAACGCCGAGGACACACGTCAGGCACTGGAGAAATACACGATCGATCTGACCGAGCGCGCCGAGCAGGGTAAGCTCGACCCGGTCATCGGGCGGGATGATGAAATACGTCGCACCATCCAGATTCTGCAGCGCCGCACCAAGAACAACCCTGTTCTGATCGGTGAGCCGGGCGTCGGCAAAACCGCCATCCTTGAAGGTCTGGCGCAACGCATCGTCAACAACGAGGTGCCGGAGGGGCTGCGTGGCAAACGCATCCTGTCTCTCGACATGGGCGCACTGATCGCGGGCGCCAAGTTCCGCGGCGAATTTGAAGAACGTCTCAAAGCCGTGCTCAGTGACCTTGCGAAACAGGAAGGCCAGATCATCCTCTTTATCGACGAGTTGCACACGGTAGTCGGTGCAGGCAAGGCCGAAGGTTCCATGGACGCGGGCAACATGCTGAAGCCGGCGCTCGCGCGTGGCGAGCTGCATTGTGTCGGTGCCACGACGCTGGACGAATATCGCAAGTACCTCGAGAAAGACGCGGCCCTGGAACGACGCTTCCAGAAAGTGTTGATCGACGAACCGACGGTTGAAGACACGATCGCCATTCTGCGCGGCCTCAAAGAGCGCTACGAGGTTCATCACGGCGTCGAGATAACGGATCCGGCGATCGTTGCTGCTTCGACCTTGTCGCATCGCTACATCAGCGATCGACAACTCCCGGACAAAGCCATTGACCTGATCGACGAAGCCGCGTCGCGGATTCGTATCGAGATCGATTCCAAGCCCGAAGCGATGGATAAGCTCGAGCGCCGCATCATCCAGCTGAAAATTGAACGCGAGGCTCTGAAGAAAGAGTCGGACGATGCGTCGGTCAAACGGCTCGAGGAACTCGAGTCAAGGCTTGATGAGTTGGAGCGGGAGTTCGCAGACCTCGAGGAAATCTGGAAGGCCGAAAAGGCCATGATGCAGGGTGCCGCGCAAATAAAGGAAGACCTCGAGCGCGCGAAGCTCGAATTTGACACAGCGCATCGCGCCAACGATCTTGCACGCATGTCGGAGTTGCAGTACGGACGCATACCGGAACTCGAAAAACGACTGGAACAGGCCATGCGGGCCGAGAGCGCGGAGACAACGTTGCTGCGCAACAATGTCACCGAAGAGGAAGTCGCGGAGATCGTCTCCAAGTGGACGGGAATCCCGGTCAGCAAGATGCTCGAAGGCGAAAAAGAGAAGCTGCTGCAGATGGAGTCCATTGTACAGCAGCGCGTTGTTGGCCAGGATGAGGCAGTCACGGTCGTCGCGAACGCGATTCGCCGATCACGCGCCGGCTTGTCGGATCCGAAACGACCCATTGGCTCATTCCTGTTTATGGGGCCGACCGGTGTCGGCAAGACCGAGCTGACGAAAGCGCTCGCAGAATTTCTGTTCGATACGGACGAGGCGATGGTCCGTCTGGATATGTCCGAGTTCATGGAAAAGCACTCGGTGGCGCGTCTTATCGGCGCGCCTCCGGGCTACGTCGGCTATGACGAGGGTGGCTACCTGACCGAAGCGGTGCGGCGTCGCCCATACTCTGTGATCCTGCTCGACGAGGTCGAAAAAGCGCATCCGGACGTATTCAACGTGTTGTTGCAAGTGCTCGATGACGGGCGTCTGACCGATGGCCAGGGACGCACCGTCGATTTTCGAAATTCGGTGATCGTCATGACCTCCAACCTCGGATCGCAATTGATTCAGGAAATGGCAGGCGAGGAGAATTACGAGGCGATGAAAGCAGCGGTCATGGGGGTGGCAGGCAGTCACTTCCGGCCGGAGTTCATCAATCGTATCGACGACCTCGTCGTGTTTCATCCGCTGGGACGCGAACACATCCGCAAGATAGTGGATATCCAGTTGAGCTACCTGCGCGATCGGTTGACCGAACGCGATATCCGGATTCGTCTGTCGGATGACGCGCGCGACAAGCTCGCCGCGGCCGGATTCGATCCGGTTTACGGCGCGCGGCCGTTGAAGCGCGCCATTCAGCAGCAGGTCGAGAACCCGCTTGCGCAGGAGATACTGCAGGGCAAGTTCAAGCCCGGCGACGTGATAGAGGTGGGTGTGACTGACGACGAGCTGGATTTCCGGAACGCCGCGTAGCAGGGTTGCGCGCCGGGGCGCGCTCCTACGGTATTATCAGGACAATTTACGGAGAAATGTAACAAATGCCGATCTACGAGTACGCTTGCACTAACTGCGAACATGCTTTCGATGAGTTGCAGAAGATTAGTGAAGCGGCATTGGTTCACTGCCCTGAGTGCGGCGAGCCTTCGCTGCGCAAGCTCTTGTCCGCGCCCAAATTTCGCTTGAAAGGCAAGGGATGGTACGAGACCGACTTCAAGACCGGCGAAAAACGCAACCTGCACGGCGAGTCAGAGAAAAGCAGCAAGACCAAAGACGCCGAGCCGTCTTCAAAAACGCCTGCCAAGTCGCCCGTCAAGAAAGCCTCTGACAGCAAGGTCAGCACGAAGTGAGGCTTTGCTCTTGAAACGACTCCGACGGTACCTGGTTGCCGGCATCCTCGTGTGGGCGCCGCTGGCCGTTACCTACCTGCTGCTCAAATTCGCGGTCAACATCATGGATCGCACGCTGCGATGGATTCCGGCGCCGTATCGTCCCGAAGTTCTTCTGCAGCAATTACTGGGCGCCGATAATCCTGTTCACATCCCGGGCTTAGGGATCATTCTGGCGCTTTCCGTACTGTTACTGACCGGCGTTCTGGCGGCCAACTTCGTCGGTCGCGCATTCGTCGGCGGCTGGGAATCGCTGATGGACCGTATCCCGGTGGTCCGCTCGATCTACTCGGCGGCCAAGAACTTTGCGGAGATCGTCTTTTCGGACTCGAGCCAGTCGTTCAAAAACGTATTACTCATCGAGTACCCCCGCAAGGGCCTTTACAGCCTTGCGTTCCAGACGGCGACTGAACTGGGCGAAGTACAGGGCCGCACCGGGGAAGAGGTCGTCTGCTGTTTCGTGCCGACCACGCCGAATCCGACGTCGGGGTTTATCATCATCGTGCCCAAAAAAGACATCACGGTGCTGGACATGGACGTGGACGAGGCGCTCAAAATGATCATCTCACTGGGTGTGGTCGTTCCCACCTGGCGCAACGACAAGACCGCTGAATTGCCGTTCAACCTGCCCGACGAGTCAGCTTGATAACCCGGACGGCACGCCGTACCATTCCGCCTCCTTTTTCAGGGGTTTTCCTTGAGGATTACGATGCGTAGTCACTATTGCGGAGAGATCAATGAGTCTCTCGTGGGTCAGGAGATTGAAGTTTGTGGCTGGGTGCACCGGCGGCGCGACCATGGCGGCGTGATCTTCATCGACCTGCGTGATCGCGAGGGCGTGCTGCAGGTCGTATTCGACCCGGACCGCCCGGAGATCTTTGCGGAGGCAGAGCGCATTCGTTCCGAGTACGTGCTCAGGGTAAAAGGCCTCGTCCGTCCGCGCCCTGAAGGCACCGTCAACCCGAATATGCGCACGGGGCAGGTGGAGGTGCTGGCACACGACCTCGTGACCCTGAACAAGTCCGAGACGCCGCCGTTCCATCACGACGAGCAGGCCAACGAAGACATTCGTCTCAAGTACCGCTACCTCGACCTCAGGCGCGAGAACATGCTCGGCAACCTGAGACTGCGTCACAAGGTTACGGCAGCGATGCGCGACTTCCTCGATGGTCATGGTTTCGTCGACGTCGAGACGCCGATGCTGACGCGGGCGACGCCCGAAGGCGCGCGCGATTACATCGTGCCGAGCCGTACGAACCCGGGCAAGTTTTTCGCGCTGCCGCAGTCGCCACAGATCTTCAAGCAATTGCTCATGATGTCGGGGCTCGATCGTTACTACCAGATAGTGCGCTGTTTCCGCGACGAAGACCTACGTGCCGATCGCCAGCCCGAGTTCACGCAGCTCGACGTCGAGATGAGCTTCGTCGACGAGTCCGACGTCACGAACACGATGGAGGAGCTCCTGCGCCACGTGTTCAAGAAGACACTCGATATCAACTTGCCGAATCCATTTCCGCGCATGAGTTATGCCGAGGCCATGCAACGCTTTGGCTCGGACAAGCCTGATCTCCGGATCGACCTCGAACTCGTCGAGGTGGCCGACCTCATGGAGTCGGTGGATTTCAAGGTGTTCGCCGGCCCCGCAGCCGATCCGGAAGGGCGTGTCGCCGCACTCCGTGTTCCCGGCGGCGCGGAAATGAGCCGCAAGATCATCGACGACTACACCAAGTATGTCAGCCGTTACGGCGCGCGTGGGCTTGCCTACATCAAGGTCAACGACATCGATGCCGGGCTGGAAGGATTGCAGTCGCCTATCCTCAAATTCCTGCCGGACCAGGCCGTCACGGGCATCCTCGAGCGGACCGGGGCCGGGTCAGGCGACCTGATCTTTTTCGGCGCGGACAAAGCCCGTGTCGTTAACGATGCGCTGGGGGCACTGCGCGTTAAGGTCGGTGAGGATCGCGGGCTCGCGGCCGAGGGCTGGCAGCCGCTCTGGGTCATCGATTTCCCGATGTTCGAGAAGGATGCACAGTCCAAGCGGTGGGTGGCGCTGCATCACCCGTTTACAGCACCCAGCAACGACGATGCCGACGCATTACGCGCCGATCCGGGTGGCGCGTTGTCACGGGCTTATGACATCACGCTCAACGGTTCGGAGATAGGCGGTGGTTCGATACGAATCCACGACCAGGACATGCAGGCTGCCGTATTCGATCTGCTCGACATCAGCGAAGAGGAGGCCGAAGAGAAGTTCGGTTTCCTGCTGACGGCGCTGCAATACGGCTGCCCGCCGCACGGCGGCATCGCGTTTGGCCTCGACCGTATCGTCATGCTTATGGCGGATGCCGAGAGCATTCGTGACGTCATCGCGTTCCCGAAGACGCAGACAGCAAGCTGCCTGCTGACCAATGCGCCGGGCGAAGTTTCCGCAGAGCAACTTAAAGAAACGGGTATCCGCCTGCGGGCACCGCGCACGGAATGACCGCGATCGACACGGTCGTCTGTGTCCACGGCATTTGGTCGCATGGCACCGGCATGTTTCTGATCAAGCGCCGACTCGAAAAAGAGTATGGCTTTCGCGCGCTGCTTTTCAGTTACCGATCGGTTCGAGGCACGCTCGACGAAAATGCGTCCGCGCTCGCGGCATTCATACACGAACAGGATGTCGATGGCGCACACATCGTCGGACACAGTCTGGGTGGAGTGCTTGCGCTGAGAATGCTCGCAAATGATCCGAGCGCTTTGCCGGGCAGGGTCGTGTGTCTTGGCTCGCCGCTGACCGGTTCCCGCGCCGCGGATTTTCTTAGTGAGACGGAATGGGCTGAAGACATCCTCGGCCGCTCATTACCCGTCGGCGTGATTCACCAGAGCGCCAACGAGTGGGCATCGCATGTTTGTGATAACCGCGAGATAGGTGTAATTGCAGGTACAGTACCGTTGGGCGTCGGGAGACTCTTCGCCAGATTCGAGGGCGACAACGATGGCACTGTTGCCGTCTCGGAGACCTGCCTCGATGGTGCGCAAGACCACCTGGTCATGCCCGTGAGCCACAAAGGCCTGCTTGTCTCCTCTGACGTCGCCGATCAGATCGGGTCTTTCCTCAAGCGCGGCGAGTTCCTCCGCGATATTTGAAGATCAGGCCAGCACCTTCTTACAGGTCTTTGAGCCTGTAGAGTGCGTCCAGCGCCTCGCGCGGCGACATTGAGTCCGGGTCGAGTGCGTCGAGGGCATCTCGCACCGGGTCGTCTTCATGCGGCTCCTCAACACTCAACTCCAGCTGGCCCTGGGGATTGTGTGCCTGCGCGGTTTGCTGTGACTCGAGTGTCTTGAGGTAGCTCTTTGCGCGGCGAATGACGTCATTGGGGACGCCTGCCAGTGATGCGACCTGCAGACCGTAACTCTGGTTTGCGGGTCCGGGCCTGACGGCGTGCAGGAACACAAGGTGTCCTTTGTGCTCGGTCGCGTCCAGATGCACGTTGTCGCAATGGGCAAGCTCCTGTGCAAGGGCCGTGAGCTCGAAATAGTGCGTGGCAAACAAGGTGAACGCCTTCACTTTTTCTCCCATGTGATGCGCTGCCGCCCAGGCCAGGGACAGGCCATCGAAGGTGCTCGTACCTCGCCCGATTTCGTCCATGAGTACAAGGCTTTGTTCGGTTGCGTTGTTGAGGATCGTCGCGGTCTCGGTCATCTCGACCATGAACGTTGACCGCCCGCCCGCGAGATCGTCTGATGCGCCAATGCGGGTAAATATTCGGTCGACGGGTCCTACACGCAACTTGTCAGCGGGGACGAAACTGCCAATGTGCGCAAGTATGATGATGAGCGCTGTCTGTCTCATGTAGGTCGACTTGCCACCCATGTTCGGTCCGGTGATAACCAGCAATCGCTTCGTTGCACCGAGCGATAGATCGTTCGCAATGAATGGCGTGTCGATGACTTGCTCGACCACGAGGTGGCGGCCACCTTCGATCTCGATGCTGGGTTCGTCGCAAATTTCGGGTTGTGACAGGTGCAGTGCCTGCGCGCGCTCGGCGAAACACGTAAGCACATCCAGTTCGGCAAGGCCGGCGGCGCTCAGCTGCAGAGGCCCGAGCACTTCATGCAGCAGGTCGAGTAATCTCTCGTAGAGGTACTTCTCCCGCCCCAACGCGCGTTCGCGAGCGCCGAGTACCTTGTCCTCGAAGGTCTTGAGCTCCGGCGTGATATAGCGCTCGGCGGACTTGAGCGTTTGCCGTCGCACATATTCTTCGGGCGCCTTGCCAGCCTGTGCCTTACTTATCTCGATGTAATAGCCGTGCACGCGGTTGTAGCCGAGTTTCAGCGTGGCGACCCCGGTGCGTTCGCGTTCACGTGCTTCCAGGTCGACGAGATACTGGTCGGCGTTCTCGGCAATGGCGCGCAGGTCGTCAAGCTCATTGTCATAGCCGGGCGCGATAACGCCGCCGTCGCGAATCAGCATGGGCGGACTGTCGATGATGGCCTCCTCGAGCAGCCGGTGTTGCTGTTTGTGGTCGCCGATCTGTTCGATCAGGTCCTGTAGCAACGGTGACTCGATGGCAGCCAGCTGGCGCCGCAGCGCCGGTAAGCGAGAGAGCGTTTCGCAGAGCTGGCGCAAATCGCGGGGTCGCGCGGAGCGTAATGCGACCCGAGACAGGATGCGCTCGGCATCGCCAATGCCATGGAGGGCTTCCTGCAGCGCGTCCACGGCCCCGCTCGAAAGCATCGCATCGAGTGCCTGATATCGCCTCATCAACACAGTCTTGTCACGCAACGGTCTCTGGATCCAGCGCCGCAGCAATCGACTGCCCATCGCCGTCTGGCAATGATCCATGACACCGGCCAGTGTGTGCTCGTGATGACCGCTTAGCGATTCCTCGAGTTCGAGGTTGCGGCGCGTGGGTCCATCCATAATGACGGCGTCGTCGCGCAGTTCGACCTTGATGGACTGTATATGCGGCAGTGCGGCTTTCTGCGTGTCCGTGACGTATTGCAGCAACGCTCCCGCGGCCGCAATGCCGCGCGCGTGCGCTTCGCAGCCGAAACCACTGAGGTCACGCGTCGCAAATTGTGCGCACAGCAGGCGTGTCGCACTGTCGAGTTCGAAATGCCACGGGGGGCGGCGCGTAACCCTTATGCTGCTATCGAACGAGTCCACAAAGCCCTGGTCTTCGTCGACGATGATTTCGGCCGGATGGAGGCGCTCGATTTCGCCCAGGAGTGCCTCGACGTCCGGAACCTCGGTCAACCGGAAGCGCCCGGCAGAAAGATCCAGCCACGCTATGCCAATGGCGCCGTCACTGCTAACGACCGCCGCCACGACATTGTCGCGATTGGCGGAGAGCAACGCCTCGTCGGTCAGGGTACCCGGCGTTACGACTCGGGTGACTTTGCGCTCCACAGGGCCCTTGCTCGTCGACGGGTCGCCGACTTGCTCGCAAATGGCTACGGACTCGCCTTTGCGCACGAGTTTGGCCAGGTAGCCCTCAACCGCGTGATAGGGCACACCAGCCATCGGGATCGCGTTGCCCGCGGACTTGCCGCGGGAGGTCAGTGTAATGTCGAGCAAGGATGCTGCGCGCTTGGCATCGTCGTAGAAGAGTTCATAGAAGTCCCCCATACGGTAAAACACGAGCATCTCGGGATACTCGGATTTGATGCTCAGATACTGGCGCATCATAGGCGTGTGGACGGGTGTGACTTCGGCTATCATAATTATTGTAGGAGCGCGCCCCAGCGCGCGAATTTCCTGCTTTTTGGTCGCGCGCTGGGGCGCGCTCCTACAGTATCATGGACGTGTGAAAATACTGCATGTCGAAACCGGGCGCCATTTTTTGGGCGGTCCGCAGCAGGTTATCTACCTGATCAAGGCCTTACGCGAACGCGGCCACGACAACATCCTCGTTTGTCCGCCCGAGTCTGGTATCGACGGGGTCGCGCGGCAGGCCGGTATCTGGGTGCAGAACCTCTTTTGTGCCGGCGACCTGGATCTGCCGTTCGCCTATCGCTTGTCGCAGTTTTTCAAGGAGCGCACACCCGACATCGTGCATTGCCACAGTCGGCGCGGTGCCGACATCCTGGGCGGGCTGGCGGCGAGCGTGGCTGATATACCGGCCGTGGTGTCGCGCCGCGTCGATAACACTGAAATGCGACTCGTCGCGGCCTTGCGCTACCGTCCGTTTAGCAAGGTAATCGCTATTTCTGATGCGATCGCCGCGGTGCTTCGGGATCGGGGCGTCGAAGAAGAGCGCATAGCAGTCATTCGCAGTGCCGTCGACGTGGATGCATTTTCTGAGTCAGCCGATTGCGCTGCGATTCGAGAGGAGTTCGGCCTTGGCTCGGACGACTTCGTAGTCATGGCGGCGGGCCAGCTGATTCCGCGCAAGGGCCACCAGTACCTGCTGCAAGCGGCCGCCGACCTCAAAGACGCGTATCCGCAACTCAAGGTAATCCTCTTCGGTGATGGCTATCTCAATAACCAGTTACGTGCGCAAGCCGCGTCACTCGGGCTCGGTGAGGTCGTTCAATTTGCGGGATTCCGCGATGACCTGGATTCTTTCCTTTCTTGCTTTGACCTGTTGGTGCACCCGGCGCTGGCGGAAGGGCTTGGCGTCGCCGCGCTGAAGGCGGCGGCGGCCGGTTTGCCGGTGGTGGGTTTTGAAGCCGGTGGCATGAAAGAGGCTGTCGTACACGAAGAGACCGGCCTGCTCGTTCCGCCCGAGGATGCTGAAGCGCTTGCGGGTGCGATCAGGCGCGTTATCGACGAACCCGATCTTGGCCACCGATTTGGCGAGGCCGGCAGGCTCAGGATGCGAAACGAATTCTCTATCGGTCAGATGGTCGATAAGCACGTGGCACTTTACGAGTCAGTACTGAATGGCCGTACCTGATGGCTGATCACGAATCGATATTGAAACTGTCCGAAAAGCTGGTCGGCGAGCTCCTGTCGTCCGGGAAAAACCTGGCAACGGCAGAGTCCTGCACCGGCGGATGGGTTTCGAAGGCGATAACCGACGTTCCCGGAAGCTCGGAGGTATTTGCCTATGGTATCGTCAGCTACTCAAACGGAGCGAAGGCATCCTTGCTTGGTGTCAAATCGGCAACGCTTGATCATAATGGTGCCGTCAGCGACGCTGTCGTCGAGGAGATGGCGAGAGGGGTTCTCGAGCTGAGCGGCTCCGATATTGCCGTCGCGGTTAGCGGCATCGCAGGACCCGAGGGCGGTAGCAAGGAAAAACCGGTTGGTACGGTCTGGTTTGCGTGGGCGATCAGAGATGGATCCTCGGTAAAAGTGGATAGCCGATGCCGGCACTTTTCAGGCGACCGCGAACTTGTGCGTGAGCTCACGGTCGCACAAGCGTTGCAGGGTGTTAGAGAGCGAATCAAGAAATGAGCAGCAAACGACTATTTTTTGCACTTTGGCCCGATGATCGTCAGCGCGATCGACTGCGTGACGTGATCAATTCGGTTGCGAGGACGGTTGAGGGCAGGGTCATCGACCGCCGTGACTGGCACATCACGCTGGAGTACATCGGAGACTTTCCCGAGGACCAGGTGCCCGCTCTGCTGGAACGCGCCGGCGAAATTCAGGTTGAACCGTTCCACCTGGTCTTCGACAGGCTCGAATTCTGGGCGGGTCCCAAGGTTGCTTGCCTGGTCGCACCGACTGTTCCCGTCGAAATGAAGTCGCTGATAGCGGCCCTGCATAGCCTCTTGCAGGACGTCGGCGTGATGCCCAACGACAGAACGTATAGGCCGCATATCACGGTTGCGAGGAACGTCCGCACGTTCGCAACCGAGCGGTTGGCGCAACGAGCGACAACAGATTGGTCGAGCTTCCAGCTTGTCGAGTCTGTTTCGGGACCGGGCGGAGCGACCTACAGGCCGCTGAAACAATAGCTTCGACGCGTTTATTGATAATTTGCCCCGTTTATCGGCGTGCTGAATGCTGCCATTGGCGGGGATTTGTGGAATAATCACTGTTTATATAACCAGTAATTTCGACACTAACCAGATAGCCGTAAAAATGGATCAAAACAATGGATGAAAATCGCAAAAAAGCACTCGCTCAGGCACTAGGACAAATCGAAAAGCAGTTCGGCAAAGGCTCCGTAATGCGTATGGGGGACGGGGGCGTTATCAGGGATATCGACGTCGTATCGACCGGTTCGATCGGGCTCGACGTCGCGCTGGGCGTAGGCGGACTTCCCAAAGGCCGGGTGGTCGAGATCTATGGCCCTGAGTCGTCAGGAAAGACGACCCTGACGCTACAGGTGGTCGCTGAAGCCCAGAAGCTGGGTGGCACGGCGGCGTTCATTGATGCGGAGCACGCGCTCGACCCGGCTTACGCCGAAAAGCTGGGTGTGAACGTCGATGAGTTGCTGGTGTCGCAACCCGATACGGGAGAACAGGCCCTCGAAATCACGGACATGCTGGTACGCTCCGGTGCGGTCGATATTGTCGTCATCGACTCGGTTGCGGCGCTAACACCGAAAGCCGAGATAGAAGGCGAGATGGGTGACTCGCACATGGGCCTGCAGGCCCGCCTCATGTCGCAGGCGCTCAGAAAGCTGACCGCCAACATCAAGCGTTCGAATACGATGGTGATATTCATTAACCAGATTCGAATGAAGATCGGCGTCATGTTTGGCAGCCCCGAGACCACAACCGGTGGCAATGCGCTCAAGTTCTACTCGTCGGTGCGTCTCGACATTCGCCGCATTGGCGCAATCAAGAAAGGCGACGAGGTTATCGGCAACCAGACGCGTGTCAAAGTCGTCAAGAACAAGGTTTCGCCGCCGTTCAAGCAGGCCGAATTCGAAATTCTCTACGGTCAGGGCATTTCACGCTTCGGCGAGATTATCGACCTGGGTGTGCAGCACAATATTGTCGACAAGGCCGGTTCCTGGTACAGCTACGGCGATGATCGCATCGGGCAGGGCAAGGAAAACGTCCGTGAATTCCTGAAGAACCACCCGGAGATGGCTGCGGAGATCGAAGGGAAGATTCGCGCCAAGCTGTTGCCAAAGACGGTTGTGTCAATCGACGAAGCGGCGGACGACGCTGAGGCTGTCGCCAAGGCCTGATCGATCCACCTGCGGGAGTGGGCCTTGCCCGCGATCGCGGCTCGCGACGATCGGAGCCCGTACGGGCGAAGACATCGTCTCGCTTATAAGGCGGGCCGCTTCCACAAGTACATATTGATATGCCGGACCAACCGACCCTGCACGAAGAAATCAGCGATCTTCTTGCCGACGGCAAGGAAGATCGCTTTTCTTGTCCGCAAGAGGCACGCAAGAAGGCCATGGATTTCCTCGCCCGTCGGGAATACGGCCAGATCGAGCTTATCCGGAAGCTTACGGACAAGGGATTTGCTCGCAGCATCGCCGAGGAAGCGGTCCTCAAACTCACCGGAGAAGGCCTGCAAAGCGACCAACGTTTCGCCGAGAGCTTCATACAATCGCGCATAAACCAGGGCAAAGGGCCCGTTCGAATCCGCCTTGACCTCGGCCAACGTGGGTTAAACGATGCCGCCATCGAGATGGCACTCGAGGAGTCCGATGCCGACTGGTACGAGCTTGCCCGCAAGATTCGCTCCAGGAAGTTCGGCCCCCTCAAAGCGGCCGACTTCAGGGAAAAAGCGAAGCAGATGCGATTTCTTCAGTATCGCGGCTTCGAGCCGGACCACATTCAGGTTGCCGTAGGGGCGGGCGACGATTAAGTCTTAATCCCGTAGCATAAACCCCGTAAACTACCCGGTTTGAGTTCTTGCGTATCACCCCGATATCCCTTCGATGAAGACCATGACGAGCAATGAGCTGCGCCAGGCGTTCCTGGAGTTTTTTCGTGAACGGGGCCACGAGGTTGTCGCGAGCTCTCCACTCGTTCCCGGCAACGACCCGACCCTGCTGTTCACCAATGCGGGCATGGTGCAGTTCAAGGACGTATTCCTCGGCGATGACAAGCGGAGCTATGATCGCGCGGTGACATCGCAACGCTGCGTTCGCGCGGGCGGCAAGCACAACGACCTTGAAAACGTCGGCTATACGACAAGGCACCACACGTTTTTCGAGATGCTCGGCAACTTCAGCTTCGGCGACTACTTCAAACGCGAAGCTATCGAGTATGCATGGGAATTCCTGACCGGAACGCTCGGTCTCCCCGAGGAGCGCCTGTGGGTCACGGTTTACAAGGACGATGACGAAGCTGCCGATATCTGGCTCAACGAGATTAAAGTCGACCCGAAGCGTTTCGCGCGCCTTGGTGAAAAAGACAACTTCTGGGCCATGGGTGACACAGGTCCTTGCGGACCTTGCAGTGAGATCTTTTTTGATCATGGCGACGATGTGCCGGGTGGGCCGCCGGGGTCACCCGACGAAGATGGCGATCGCTATGTCGAAATCTGGAATCTCGTGTTCATGCAGTTCGACCGTTCGGCCGACGGCGAAATGAAACCGCTGCCGAAGCCGTCGGTGGATACGGGCATGGGCCTAGAGCGTATCGCGGCCGTCATGCAGCAAGTGCACAGCAATTATCAGATTGACCTGTTCGAGCACATCATCCAGGCGGCTGCGGATGTGCTTGGCGTCAGGAACGACGGGTCGAGTTCGCTGAATGTTATTGCCGACCATATTCGCGCCTGTGCCTTTCTGATCGTCGACGGCATACTGCCCGGCAATGAGGGCAGGGGCTACGTGCTCCGACGCATCATTCGCAGAGCGATTCGCCACGGCAAGAAACTCGGTACGCACGACTTGTTCTTCCATAAGCTGGTTGCGCCGCTCGTCGAGGAAATGGGCGAGGCTTATCCCGAACTCGCCAAAGCGCAGGCGCACGTGGAGAGGGTCCTCGAGAAAGAAGAAGACCGCTTTGCGGAAACCCTCGACCAGGGTATGGAGATTCTGGAGTCCGCGATCCGTGAGCTCGACGGTACTGAGATTCGGGGCGATATCGTGTTCAAACTTTATGACACGTATGGCTTCCCGGTTGACCTGACGGCCGATATCGCTCGCGAACGTGGCATGACCGTTGACGAAGCGGGTTTTGAAGCAGCGATGGAACAGCAGCGGGATCGCGGCCGTGCGGCCAGCAAATTCGGTGTGGCCGATGGCGACTCATTGAAGATCGATGCTGAAACCGAGTTCCTCGGCTACGGCGGCACAGAAGGCCCCGGCAGGATTGTGGCTTTATTCAAGGATGGCAAGCAGGTCGACACGATTGCAGCGGGCGACGACGGCGCCGTAATTTTATCGTCGACGCCATTCTACGCCGAGAGTGGCGGTCAAATCGGCGACATCGGGATTCTTGTTGACGACGGCAAGCTGTTCCGCGTGGATGACACGAAAAAGAGCGGCAAGGCCAGCGTTCACTTCGGCAACGTGGAGCAGGGCGAACTGAAGGTTGGTGACGAGATCGAAGCTGTTGTGGATGCTGATCGACGCCAGGATATTCGCCTCAATCATTCCTCGACCCACCTGATGCATGCGGCCCTTCGCCAGGTGCTCGGTGATCACGTTACACAGAAAGGATCGCTGGTCGCACCCGACAGACTGCGCTTCGACTTCTCCCATTACGAGGGCGTAACGACGGAGCAGTTACAGGAAATAGAGGACCTGGTTAACGCCGAGATTCGCAAGAACACCGCGGCTGACACGAAGCTCATGACCTACGACGATGCGATCGACGCGGGCGCCATGGCCCTGTTCGGTGAGAAGTACGGGGACAAAGTGCGCGTGCTGCGACTCGGAGATTTCTCGGTCGAGCTTTGTGGTGGCACACACGTTGAGCGAACAGGCGACATCGGCGTGTTCAAGATTATCTCGGAAGGCGGCGTCGCATCCGGCATCCGACGCATTGAGGCTGTCACCGGTAAGGGTGCGCTGAAATGGATCGATGCCAACCAGCGCACGCTGAACGAACTCGCCGGCATGCTCAAGAGTCAGCCCGATCAAGCGGCCGCAAAGGTGGAGCAGCTCCTGATAGCCAACAAGGATCTCGAGAAAAGACTGGCGACAGCGAGACACGCGCTTTTTTCGGGTAAGTCGTCCGATCAGGAAGACAGCATCCGGGAGATTTCAGGTATTAAGGTGCTGGCGAGCCGTGTAGTCGGTGTCGATGCCAAGGTATTGCGCGAGGCGGTAGATCGCGCCAAGGATAAGCTGCAAAGCGCCGTTGTCGTACTGGGTTCGGTCGACGACGGCAAGGTCCGGCTCGCGGCCGGCGTTACCAAGAACAACACTGATAGAATTCGCGCCGGCGATCTCGTCAATTTCGTTGCTGAGCAAGTAGGCGGCAAAGGCGGCGGTCGTCCGGATTTCGCGCAGGCCGGCGGTACCGACGCCTCGAAACTCGATGCGGCGCTGGAATCGGTCCACGCCTGGGTCGAGCAGCAACTGACTTGAACCGGCAATTCAAGCGGCAGTTTTTCCCAACCGGACGATTTTTTGGTTCATATGGGCACGGGGGGTAAAATCGTTTAGTATTACAACAGTTTAGGAAGTACGACGCGTAAAAAAGAACGGGGCAGGAGCCCCGCCAGGCAGGAGTAGGATGTCATGCTGATTCTGACGCGACGCGCTGGTGAGACGGTAATGATTGGGAGCGATATCACGATCACCGTCTTGGGGGTCAAGGGAAATCAGGTCCGTATAGGGATCAACGCACCTAAAGACGTCGCAGTGCACCGGGAAGAAATCTACGAGCGAATTCAGAGCGAACAGGCCTCGGAAGGGGCAACCGATTCAGATCGGCCGGAAACGGCGGATTGAGCTTGAAAACCGCTTTACCTCGATCACCACGGACAGTAATATGTGCGGCCGCGGTCCGTAGGGGCATACGTAAATTGCGCCGCCGGTCGGTTCGGACTGACCTTTAGTGTCGTGGCAGATCGAGAGGCAAGGCGACTAACCGCGTAACATATCGGAGAGATGGCTGAGTGGTCGAAAGCGCTCCCCTGCTAAGGGAGTAAGGGCTGATACCCCTTCGAGGGTTCGAATCCCTCTCTCTCCGCCATTATCCTTGTGATTGAATACAAAACAATGCGCCCGTAGCTCAGCTGGATAGAGTACTCGGCTACGAACCGAGCGGTCGGGAGTTCGAATCTCTCCGGGCGCGCCAATTAAATCAAAGGGTTAGCCGATTTTTCCGGTTAGCCCTTTTTTTATTTCCGACACTTTTCCGACACTTGTTACCGTCTTTCGGCGGATTAGCATCAGATTTGGCGTTTCAGTCCGTCCACGACTCACGATGGATTCAGATGCAGAAATAAGTTCGTTAAGCTCTGCAGCCGAGTAGTGGGTCGTGATGTCACCATTGGCATGACCAAGCAACGCTTTACGAGTTTCCAATGGAATGCCCGCGCTGCGAAGTCGCCTGCCAAAGGTATGACGCAGATTGTGAACGCCTTTCAAGATGCCGGGTTCATCCGGCAGGCCTACCGCTTTCCATGCACGCCTCCATGCAGTGCTGCGTAGTTTTCCTACCGGTCTTCCTCGGAAGGTAAATACACGCTCGGCATGAATGCCTCGACGCGACTCGATCACCCGACGTGCCACCGCGTTTAATACCACAACACGTTCCGTGCTGGTCTTGGTGATGGATGCGCCCAGTATGAATACCGAGGTCTCCATTTCGGGCAATTGCACTTCTCAGTCCCATCGAAGTTGGCAGATTTCTTGTTCACGGCAGCCGGTATTCAAGCCGAATAGTGCCGCATCGGCTAAATGTCGGGGCAGGGCCTTGATCAAACGGTCCTGTTCTGACCACGATAGCGGATAGGGCTTAGCCTGCCTTCCTTTGACCGACAGTCGGCTAATTTGGGCAGGTGCTTGAGTAAGCCATGGGTTGCCGTCCCTGTCGCGCCAGACTCGTGCCGCCCAATTCAGCACCGTTGCTACAACCACCAAAACATTGTTGATGGTTTTTGGTGCCATACCGCGTCCTTGCTCGTGCTCAATAAACGGTCGGATAGTACCGTCATGAACATGCGCAATTGGCAGCTTGCCGATAAAGGGAAAGAGCTGATCCAGATTCATCGCGATAGTTTTGGCCGATGACTTGTGTGCAATCTCTTCAAGATACCGAAGACCGGCTTCCTCGAAGGTGAAAATCACAGCGTCGTGTCGTCGTGCTTCCTCCTCCATTTCCGCCAGACGGCGGATTAGTACTTGCTCTGCCTCAATGCGAGAAGATGTTCCCGTGCTTTCGCGGAGCCATCCTCCCGGCGCAAAGCGGCAGCGTTCTTCAATCTGCCAGATCCCGCCTTTTTGGCGGAGCCCCGGCATTCGATTGCGTTTTGACATGTGTCGTCCTCCAGTTTTGGAGCCTTCGGACGACGCCCGTTGCGGGAGATATAGTCCTCCACCCAGGCGTCGAGTTCAAGCCGGTCGAAGGCGATGCCTTGTCGACCGATCGGGATAGCAGTGAATTCGTGGCGTACTTCCACGTTGAATCGATTGCGGTCCATGCCAAGGTAGAACGGCGCGTCGCGCAGGCGAATAAATCGTGGCAGCAATGTATGTGTTGCCGATGCTTTTTGATCCGAGTTTTTTCCGCTCATGGTGCACCACCTTGATTGGCGGGCGGGCTGGGCTCGAGTACAGGCCGCCCGGCCTTGAGTGCACCACGACTGCCGGTTGGCCGAACCCACGGCCCGTCGAGCCGCTCGACCCAACCGTCGCGATCGAGCGCGAGAATCAACAGCCGCACCGTTAGCCAATGCCGATATCGCGTGCCGCTGGTGTACTCGCCGGTTCTTTCCACCAGATACCAGCGCAGATGCTTCAACTGCCATTGGTAGGGGCCGACCTGCCAACGGCGCCAAATCGTCTGAGCGATGTGTCCGCTTCGGGCAAGATGCTGACGCACCGAACCTCGTCTTGACCTCGGCAAACGATTCGCCAGCAGCGACCGTGCCAGGCGCGCCGCCGCTCGCTGGTTCGCCGGCCGGCTCATCGGGCACCACCGATGTAGGCTGAGACTACTTCAATGCGAGCGCGGCCCAGTTCCTGTGCGATGGTATGCCGCGCCTCACGGTCAGTGCTTCGGTCGACACATAGTTGACCAGCGCTCTGGCCACTTCCACCGTCGCTGCGACATGTTCATGTCCGTTCTGGCGCAGTCGATCGGCGCACTGGCGCACGGCGCTTTGATTGAGACCTGACGGTGGCTTGGTTCGCACCCGTGACCGCTGGCCGACCAGGGCCGCTGGCGCAACGCGAATCTGCCGGTCGTCGCGCATCGCTTGCATCACGACGTTGACCGACGAGAGCAGGTTCTGTGCGTAGGCCGGCGACATGCCGGCATCGACCTTGTCCCTGAGTGACGCCCCATAGTCCTGAACGACGTCAGTATCGACTTCCCTGGCGTCGTGAATCTGTCGTTCTTCACGACACCAGCTAACGAACCGTCGCCAACGCTCGGCGTGACCAGTGACGGTCCCATAGTGCCCGTTGCCGTATTGATCTCTCAGAGCCTGCTTACCGGCCCATGCCATCTGTTTGCCGTAACCGAAGTTACGATGACCACCAACTTTACTCATGACGCTCTCCAAAGTTATTGAACATGTCTTGCGGGTTTCTCACGACGATTCCTGGGCTCTGGTGAGTGATAAACCGCAGACGAGCTGGCGGTCACAGCGTGAGCGCCTCATTGCGAGGCCTAAGCAGCGCGAAGCGCTGTTGGTTCAGTCCCCCTGGTCGTCACACCCCAGAACGACCCAAAGGGCCGCGGAATCAGGTGCGGGCTGCGCCAGTCAATCCATCGACCGGCCGCCGGGCAGCGGGTGCAAGCTTTTGCATTCGTGCGAAACACGAGCAAAGCCTGTAACGACGCAGAGTTGCGCCAGTTTCAAGAGGCCCGTCTCTGTGCAGCGCATGGGCGCTCACAAAGACGGGCTGAGTTGCAACAGGGGTTCGACACAGAACGTCACTGGGTCATGCATCCGGCATGACGGCAGCAACGACGGCGTGACGACAGTTGCAATAGAGGAAAATTGCACCAGGGCCTGGCGCAAGGGCCAGAGGGTTGATGCAAGGGCTGCCGATCAAAAGTGATGCAGACAGCTGGAAGCAGAAGATGAGATCGACGGTTTTAACCGCGGCGCTAGTCCTGTGATCCCTGTTAGCGTTGGGTGCTCCAAGAAATCAGAGCGGGTGTCGTTGATATACCGCAACGACGACGGTGTTAATGCCTATACGCTACGGCGGCCCTTGCCAAATGACAAGCGGAAAAGATCAAAATCCTTAAAGAAAAGTCGAGCATGCCCAGAAGGCGGAAAGCGATCATCGCCGCCACGGCGCCCACAAGGCCCGGAATGTATCTCAGCA
>Ga0209567_10000040_pt1 | contig 55329 bp, 54 predicted proteins | sample COG_12_FD_184756 | JGI IMG/M metagenome (GOLD analysis project Ga0209567, IMG submission 184756) | Pelagic marine sediment microbial communities from the LTER site Helgoland, North Sea, for post-phytoplankton bloom and carbon turnover... | ecosystem: Environmental > Aquatic > Marine > Neritic... | reverse complement strand
CGTATAAAATTTATTCTGGCTGGTGTTCTTGGGGGCATACTTTTTAACGCTTGTTCTACCAAGAAAGACACTTTTGTAAACCGCAATTGGCATGCGATGAATACCAAGTACAATGTCTTGTACAATGGCAATATTGCATTTGAGGAAGGGAGAGAGGCTCTCAATATCTCATATCTGGATAATTATTGGGAAGTTTTACCTATTGAACGGTTGCAGGTGACAGATGAAATAAGACTCGATTCTGAAAACAACAATCCAAATTTCATAATTGCTGAGGAAAAAGCTACCAAGGCTATTCAAAAGCACAGTATGGACATAGAAGATGAAGAGCGCAATCCGCAAACGGATGAGGCCTTCCTTCTTTTGGGTAAAGCCAGATACTTCGACCAGCGTTATATACCGGCAATTGAGGCGTTTAATTATATTTTAAGGAAATATACCCAAAGTGATAAGTTAAATGAAGCTACAATTTGGAGAGAAAAAACAAATATTAGGTTGCATAGCGAAGAACTGGCTCTAAAAAATTTAAAGCGTCTTTTAAAGTACGAACAACTTAAAGATCAGGAATACGCAGATACTCACGCAATGATGGCACAGGCCTATATTAACTTAAAGGCTCCTGATACTGCGATTCAAGAATTGAAAATAGCTTCTGCCTATACCAAAAAGCTGTCTGAGAAAGGCAGATATTATTTTATTATTGGACAACTATTTAACCAGCTGGGATATAGAGATAGTGCAAATTATGCATTTGGTAAGATTATCAAATTAAATAGGAAATCGCCCAGAGTGTACATGATTAATGCGCATTTGCATCAGATTCAAAATACTGAAATAACTGAAGAAAATAGGGAAGAGCTACTGGAAGAATTGGTTGATCTTGAAGAAAATAGAGAAAACAGACCATTTTTAGATAAGATATACAATCAGATTGCTGAATACTATATGGAAACTGGGTCAGACAGCCTGGGAATCTTATATTATAATAAGTCTTTAAGAGTAACACAAAATTCACCACAGCTGAATGCCCTTAACTATGAAAATCTTGCAGAATACAATTTTGATGGAAATGATTACAAAATTGCCGGGAATTATTATGATAGTGTTCTGACTAACTTACCTGAGAATACCAAAAAATTCAGGGTTATTAAAAAGAAATTAGATAATCTGGAAGATGTCATTAAGTATGAAGATATTGCTCAATATGCAGATAGTGTAATAACACTTTATAATCTACCAAAAATAGAACAATTGGCATTTTTCGAAAATTATATTGCAAAATTGAAGTTAGCCGAGGAAGAATTAGCATTAAAAAAGGAAAACCAGGCTAGTGCAGGTTTTGCTGCTTTTGCCGAAACAAAGGGAGGGAAACAAAATAAAGGCAAATTTTACTTTTACAATATTACTAGCCTGGGGTATGGGAAAAATGACTTTAAGACCAGATGGGGAGACCGGGTATTGGAAGATGATTGGCGTTGGAGCAACAGAAACACAACTCAGCTTATAGACAACACCGGGGATCCTCTCATCGCTGAAGGAGGTATCGGAACTGAAGAAGAAATGACAGAAGAACAGAAATATTCAGTGGAGTATTATTTGGATCAGATACCAACCGATATTGCAGTTATTGACAGTCTTAAATCAGAAAGAAATTTTGCAAACTACCAATTGGGAATAATATATAAAGAGAAATTCAAGGAAAACCTTTTGGCTGCGGGCAAATTGGAGAATGTACTAAAGTCAGAGCCAGAGGAACGCCTGGTGCTCCCATCCATGTATAACTTGTATAAGATATATGAAGAATCTGGCAGTCCACTTGCGGAAAGTATGAAACAAAATATTATCCAAAGCTATCCTGATTCGCGGTATGCCGAAATTTTAGTAAACCCTCAAGCAGTTTTGGCAGGCTCAACGGATAGCCCTGACGCCAAATATGCTCAGCTTTATAAGCTGTATGAACATCAAGATTATTTAACTGTTATAACAGGTGCAGAGGCCAACATAAACATTTATACCGGGGATCCAATTGCCCCAAAATTTGAAATGCTAAAGGCAAATGCCATAGGGAGACTTCAGGGCTATGACGCCTTTAAAGAAGCTCTCAATTATGTAGCACTGAATTATCCGAATAATCCTGAAGGTAAAAAGGCACAACAAATGATTGCCGAACAGTTACCCAAATTGGAACCAAAAGACTTCTCATTAGAAACTGACTCAAAAGGAACGGCTAATTGGAAAGTTGTATTTCCATTTAAAAGACAGAATGATGATAAGGCATTGGAACTCAAAAAAAGTCTGGAGAAATCTATTAAGGAATTAAATTATACAAACCTCGTTTCAAAGGATATTTATAATCTGGAGATAGAATTTATCGTAGTACATGGTTTTAGATCAAAAGACTACGCTTTAGGCTATGTAGAACTGCTAAATAAAAACAAGGATTACCGAATTGCTAATGAGAATTTTGTAATTTTATCTTCCAATTATAAAATCATTCAAGTACATAAAAACTTACAAGAATACAAAAATCAAGTTTTAACCCCAAAACCATAAACAAGATGTTTTCTGATAACAAAAAACCTAGAACTATGAACGAAATAGGCGGACAACCCAACAGAATTGAAAAGAACACCAAAATCAAAGGTGACATAATATCCGAAGCAGACTTTAGGATAGATGGTAAGCTAGATGGTAATGTTAAAACCTCCGGAAAGGTTGTAATTGGCAAAGACGGCTACATTCACGGCAAGGTAGAATGTGTTAATGCTGATATTGAAGGAAGTTTTAATGGAGAACTGCAAGTTTCTAATTTATTAGCACTAAAGGCATCTGCAGTTATTGAAGGAACTGTAACGGTCGCTAAACTGGCAGTTGAACCTGGCGCTACATTTAATGCGTCATGTACAATGAAAGGAAAAGGAGGTATAAGTTCGAATGATACACTTAAGACCGCAACAGGTAGTAGCTCAATGAGTTCAGGTTCGGGAGGGAGCTATAAATCTGGTACTGCAAGCGGATCTGGCAGTAAAAATGAACCCGCTAAGGTTTCCTGATCGCACCATTTTTTGTATTTCCATTGAGTCCAGTCTAAGTAGATAGTTTTATAATGGAGATCACTCAAACTTCTGGAAACGAGTAGTCTCTAGCACTAGTACAGATCTTATAGGCTTTAAATTTCAATTTTGGTATTTTTGATACTATAATAAATATCACAATTAAAATGTCGAAAGGGAAAAAGGAAGTTAAATACTGGCTAAGTCTTACCGGAATAGCTGTTCAAATGGGCGTGATTATATATTTAGGAGCCAGATTGGGTCAATGGCTCGATACCAAGTATCAGAACGAAAAAAACACTTATACCATAATTCTTACTTTATTTGCTGTTGCCATTTCGATGTATTTGGTAATACAGCAAACAAAAAAATTGAACTCCTGATTTGAATAAAAAAATTATCCTTTTCACTGGACTACTGATTGGTGCACTTCTGATTGTTGGTATACTACACGCCGGATTTTTATTCGCTCGCAACATGGATTTGGATTATCGTCTCCTGCTCCTTGGCTATTTAATAAACTTTGCAATGGCTTTAGGGATATACTCCGCCCTGCTCTATTTTTCTGAAAAGCAAAATAAGCATCTCGGATTTTTGTTTATGTTCGGAAGCACTTTAAAATTCGTTATCTACTTCCTGATTTTTGATCCAATTTTTATGTTGGATGGCAAGCTAACAAAGGTTGAATTTTTCATTTTTTTTGTACCCTATTTTACTTGTCTATTTGTAGAGACTTTTGCGCTGATAAAACTAATGCGGGAAATCGATCTGCAATAGAATCGCTAACACCTATTTACAGGGGAAAAATAAAATTCTAAATGCTTTTTTCTTTTTAAGAGAATAGCTTACATTTGCACGGATTTTTAGAGACCCATTTTTATAAGTGTTATGCGAAATCCTCTTTTGGTAAAATTCTTTTTGGCTTTCACAATATTATTCAGTGCGACAATATTCGCAAAGGAAGCGGAGCTAAGTAGCGAAGAAACCAAAACAGACCTAAAAACAGAAATAGATGAGTATATTCAACACCATCTTAAGGATTCTCATGATTTCTCTTTGTTTTCCTATACAGACAGTGATGGGGCAGAACATTACGTAGGCTTTCCATTACCCATTATTCTATGGGATAATGATCTGGTGGTTTTTTCATCTTCAAGGTTTCATCATGGTGAAGAGGTAGCCACCTCAGGAGATAATCATTACAAATTAGTTCACGGAAAAATTTATAAAACTGACGCATCCGGGACTATTAATTATGATGCCGATCATCATGCTTCGAATATAAAACCTTTGGATTTTTCAATAACCAAAAGCGTCATGATGATACTGATTACGGGCTTTTTAATGCTTCTTTTATTTGGAGGATTAGCCAAATCCTATTCTAAGAATGGAGGAATTGCCAAAGGGGTGGGTAGATTTTTTGAACCGGTAATTTTATACATACGAGACGATATTGCAATTGCCACAATAGGAGAAAAAAAGTATCAGAAATATATGCCCTTTCTGCTTACAATTTTCTTCTTTATTTGGTTTCTAAATATGTTTGGACTCACACCTTTAGGAGTTAATGTAACAGGCAATATTGCAATAACTACCGCATTGGCAATTCTTACTTTTTTGATTACCAATTTGACAGGGACAAAAACCTACTGGAAACATTTATTTGATCCACTAGGGGATTCTATGCCATGGTATGCTAAAATTCCTTTATACGTAATATTAATTCCTATAGAAGTTTTAGGAATATTTATAAAACCTTTTTCATTATTGATACGTCTATACGCTAACATGCAGGCGGGACATATTGTTATTATGAGCTTAATTGGACTAATGTTCCTTTTTAAGAATTGGATTGGCAGTTCGTTGTCTTTTGGACTTGCATTTGCCATTTCATTAATTGAAATACTGGTAGCCTTGTTACAGGCTTATATATTTACAATGCTGTCTGCGTTGTATTTTGGTTTTGCTGCTGAAGAACATGAGCATGCAGAAGCACATTAATTTGAATGTTTAATTTTTAATTATATATACTATGACAATTCCTAGAATTGTAGGTGCAGGATTAATTGTAATCGGTGTAGGAGTGGGTATCGGAAGAATCGGTGGCCAGGCTATGGAAGCGATTGCACGTCAACCTGAAGCCTACGGAAAAATTCAAACAGCGATGCTTATTGTTGCAGCGCTTATTGAAGGTATTGGTTTTGCTGCACTTTTTGCAACTGCAGAAAACTAGAAAAATTACTAATGGTAGTAACGGTTGGTTACTACCATTGGTTTAATTCAAAAATTGAACAACTAAGATTTAATAAATATGGAGAAATTAATAGAAGATTTTTCGTTAGGCTTGTTCTTTTGGCAGACTTTGCTGTTTATAGCATTGGTATTTTTATTGTGGAAATATGCATGGAAACCAATCCTGAATGCAGTAAATGATCGAGAAGAAGGGATTAAAAATGCATTGGCTGCTGCGGAAGAAGCTAAAAAAGAAATGCAGAATGTAACTGCTGATAATGAGAAATTATTAAAGGAAGCCAAGACAGAACGTGAAACTCTTTTAAAAGAAGCAAGGGAAATAAAAGACAAAATTGTCACTGATGCAAAAGAACTGGCTCAGACGGAAGGGAATAAATTAATAAAGCAGGCAAAAGCCACTATTGAAAGCGAGAAGAAAGCTGCCGTGGCAGATATAAAAAACCAGGTTGCCGAACTCTCTGTTGAAATTGCTGAAAAAGTGATCAAAGAACAATTGTCCAATAAAGAAAAACAGTTGAAACTAGTTGATGACATGCTAGGCGATATTAAATTGAATTAAGAATTTATAATGAACGAATCAAGAGCAGCCCAACGGTACGCAAAAGCTACTTTAAACCTTGCAATTGAGCAAAAAGCTACAGACTCAATTGAAGGGGATATGCGCGATGTTGTTCAAACCATTGCTGATAGCGACGAATTAAAAGAGATGCTTCAAAGTCCAATTCTTGAAGGTTCATTAAAAAAGCAAACCTTAACAGCAATTTTTAAGAATGTTAATCAAATTACCAAGGAACTCTTTGCATTACTTGTCTCTAAAAAACGGATAGCGTTATTAAATGAAGTTGCCCAAAAATATATTACGCTTAATGATAATTTAAAGGGAGAAAATGTGGCCTTAGTCACCACCGCAGTGCCTTTAACACCATCTTTGGAAAAGAAGATTCTTGCACAAGTTGAGAAAATCACGAGTGATAAAATCACTTTGGAAAATCAAATTGATGAAAACATAATAGGAGGTTTTATATTGCGCATTGGAGATTTGCAATATAATTCCAGCATTTCCAATAAATTGAATAATTTAAAAAGAGAGTTTACAAATAGTATTTAACTAGAAATTACGAATGTAAAAGGAGTGAATTCCTTTTTATCATCTTAGATCTGAAATAAAATGGCAGGAGTAAAAGCCGCAGAAGTATCTGCAATCTTAAAAAAACAATTATCTGGATTTGAAGCCAAGGCTTCATTAGATGAGATTGGTACCGTATTACAAGTAGGAGATGGGATAGCCAGGGTATATGGCCTATCTAATGCTGAATATGGTGAATTGGTTGAATTTGAGGGAGGTTTGGAAGGTATTGTTCTTAATCTCGAAGAAGATAATGTTGGAGTAGTACTATTGGCACCCTCAAGAGAAATCAAGGAAGGCGCTATTGTAAAACGCACCCAGCGCATTGCTTCAATTAAGGTAGGAGAAGGTATTGTAGGTCGTGTTGTAAACACTCTTGGCATTCCTATTGACGGAAAGGGAGCCGTTTCCGGAGAACTTTATGAAATGCCATTAGAGCGAAAAGCTCCTGGTGTGATTTTCCGCCAGCCTGTCTATGAACCTTTACAAACTGGTGTTAAAGCAGTAGATGCTATGATACCGATAGGAAGAGGTCAGCGTGAATTGGTTATAGGTGACCGCCAAACAGGTAAAACAACAGTTTGTATAGACACAATTATTAATCAAAAAGAGTTTTATGATGCTGGTGACCCTGTTTACTGTATTTATGTAGCAATTGGGCAAAAAGCCTCTAATGTTGCGGCTATAGCAAAAATGTTGGAAGACAAAGGCGCTTTGGCTTATACGACTATTGTTGCAGCTAACGCTTCTGAACCAGCTCCAATGCAGGTTTACGCTCCTTTTGCAGGTGCGTCTATAGGCGAATATTTTAGAGATACAGGTCGTCCGGCATTAATTATTTATGATGATCTTTCTAAACAGGCCGTAGCATATCGTGAGGTATCACTTTTGTTAAGAAGGCCTCCGGGACGTGAAGCTTACCCAGGTGATGTTTTCTATTTACATTCAAGATTATTAGAGCGGGCTGCAAAAGTGATAGATGTTGATTCTATAGCGCAGAATATGAATGACTTGCCCGAGGTTTTAAAGCCTATGGCGAAAGGAGGGGGATCTTTAACGGCCTTACCAATAATTGAAACGCAGGCAGGTGATGTTTCTGCATATATTCCTACTAATGTTATTTCTATTACAGACGGACAAATATTTCTGGAGCAGGATTTATTTAATCAAGGGGTGCGCCCAGCGATTAATGTGGGGATATCTGTTTCCCGGGTTGGGGGTAATGCTCAGATTAAATCTATGAAAAAAGTAGCAGGGACATTAAAACTGGATCAGGCGCAATTTCGGGAATTGGAGGCATTTTCAAAATTTGGATCTGACCTGGACGCGGCTACTTTGAATGTAATTGAAAAGGGGAGGCGTAATGTGGAAATTTTAAAGCAGGCTCAAGCCGACCCATTTACGGTTGAAGATCAGATTGCTATAATTTATGCTGGCACTAAAAACTTATTAAGAAATGTTCCGGTTAACAAAGTGAAAGAGTTTGAAAAAGACTATTTAGAATTTCTAAATGCTAAGCACAGGGATGTATTAGATACTTTGAAAGCTGGTAAATTAACCGATGAGGTTATAGATACCTTAACCTCTGTATGTAAAGATCTGGCAGGGAAATATCAAAGCTAATCTCTGAATTCACAATTTAAGAAATGGCAAATTTAAAGGAAATACGAAATAGAATAGTATCGGTATCCTCTACCATGCAGATAACAAGCGCCATGAAAATGGTGTCTGCTGCTAAGCTAAAAAAAGCTCAGGATGCCATTACTGCGATGCGTCCGTATGCCAATAAGCTTACAGAATTGTTGCAAAATTTCAGTGGAAGTATTGATGGTGAAACAGGGAGTAAATATACAGACAAGAGAGACGTGAATAACGTTCTTATTGTAGCAATTACATCCAACAGAGGACTCTGTGGGGCATTTAATTCCAATATAATTAAACACTGCCTGTCAATGCAGAAAGACCATTACGCGGGTCAGCAAGTAGATTTTATGACAATAGGTAAAAAGGCCCACGACCTTATTGGAAAAAGACATAATGTTGTTTCTGACCATAGCAAAATCTTTGATGAACTTACTTTTCAAAATGCAGCAGAAATAGCTGAAGAATTAATGCGGTTATATACGGAAGAATCCTATGATAAAATTGAAATAGTATATAATAAATTCAAAAATGCGGCTACACAAATAGTCACCACGGAGCAATTTCTTCCAATTGTGCCAATGGAGCAGGATTCAAACACCTCTGCCGACTATATATTTGAGCCTACAAAAACAGCTATAGTAGAACAGCTTATTCCTAAGTCGTTAAAAACACAATTATTCAAGGCAATAAGAGATTCATTTGCAAGTGAACATGGAGCCAGGATGACTGCAATGCATAAGGCCACTGATAATGCCACTGAATTAAGAGATCAGTTAAAACTGACTTATAATCAGGCTCGTCAGGCCGCTATTACGAATGAAATCCTTGAAATAGTAGGTGGAGCGGAAGCTTTGAATAATTAGTTATTTATCAGTTTGTATTAATTGAATAAACAATAATAATCCCGCTTAAAGCGGGATTTTTTATTGGCAAGATTTTCATATATGCCCACCTAACTTTTTTGGCACCAAATTTGGTTTTATATCTTTACGAAAGTCTAAATAAAAGAGAATTATGAAAAATACATCAATATTAATACTTACTGTTTTTAGCCTTTACGGATGCTCCTCCCAAAAGAAATTAACCACTGCGCCACCTTTCACTATAAATAATCCTTCCTATCAGCAATATGCAGGTGGCAGGGAAGAAAGTGGCACGGGTTTTATTCTGCAATTACCGGTTGATGTAGAGGCTAGTAATGAAATAAAATTTTTAGAAGTGTTTTTTAGGGGTCACGTTTTAGAAGCAGAGATAAAAGAAGAAGGAGAAAACTTGCGGATTATCTGCAATTATAAAGATACTAGTGAGGACAAAAAACCAGACATTATAATGCATTCAGATCCTAAGGAAGAAGTAGGAAATCAACCGCCTGCTTCTATTAATAGGAAAAATGCAGATTTTCCATTTGATTTGAACAATGATGAAGCGGTTGTTAGTTATAAAATTATCACAGAAGATCCGAAAAATGGTAAAGTTGCCTATTTCAAAATCACGGGAATAAAGAAGAAACCTTCGCTTATATATCAGTGAACACCAAATGACAGACTTTGTTCCATGGGTTTAAATACCTAATTTTAAGCCCAAATCTAAAAGCCATTGAGTTTATTTAAAAAACTTTTTAAGCAAACATTCATTTATGGTTTGGCTACTGTGTTGCCTCGTATGCTGTCCTTTATTTTGGTCCCTATCTACACCAAAGTTATGCCGCCGGGATCTTATGGAGAGGTGACATTAATTTTTTCCTGGTTTGCGATCTTTAATGTGATCTTGGCTTACGGCATGGAAACTGGCTTTTTCAGATTTTTCAATGGGGAAGATGATAAAAACAAAGTAGTTACTACCTCATTAATTTCTTTAACAGTTAGCACTGTCTTATTTACAATCTTAGCATTGGTGTTTCAGTATCAACTGGCTGAATTACTAAATATTGAACATCTTTATATTAAGTATGTCATTTTTATCCTCGCCTTAGACGCTCTAACGATCATCCCCTTCGCGTGGCTCCGTGCAAATGAAAGACCCATGCGTTACGCGATGGTAAAAACAGTGAATGTTGCTGTGAATTTGGGTTTGAATATCTTTTTCCTCCTTTTGCTTCCCGGGCTTGCGGATGCGAATCCCGAAAGTTTGTTGAACGCTATATATATTGCAGACTTTGAAATATCTTATATTTTTATATCAAATTTATTCGCAAGTGGTATTACCTTATTAATGATGGGCGGTCTTTATGTTAAAAGAACCTATACTTTTGACAAGACCTTATGGCTTAAGATGATCAAATATGGTTTCCCGGTAATGATCGCCGGAATAGCTTTTACAATAAATGAAGTTTTTGATAGAATATTGCTTGCGGAGTTATTGCCTCAGGATATCGCTAAAAGTGAAATGGGCAAGTATTCCGCTTGTTATAAACTAGCACTTTTCATGACTCTTTTTGCTACGGCCTTTCGCCTCGGGATAGAACCTTTTTTCTTTAGCCATTCCTCTTCTGAACATCCTCAGCGCGCCTATGCACAGATTACAAATTATTTTGTTGTTCTGGGAAGTGTAATTTTATTAACGGTTGTGGTATTTGCAGATGTTTTAAAGATCATTTTTATTCAGGACCAGGCATATTGGGAGGCAATGCCAATTGTGCCGGTGATAGTACTGGCGAGCTTTTGCCTCGGGATTTACCACAATCTTTCAGTTTGGTATAAAGTTACAGACAGAACACAATTTGGCGCTTATATTTCTATTGTAGGGGCATTAATTACAATTGTGATTAATTATTTATTTATTCCGGACTGGGGGTATTATGCTTCAGCATTTGCTACCCTGGCAGCCTATGGAAGCATGATGCTAATCTCTTATTTCTTTGGCAGAAAATACTATCCTATTCCTTATAACTTCAGAAAAATAACTTTTTACTTAGTATTATCAATCCTTTTTGCCACGCTTTCTTTTTATGTGTTTAACAGAAATTTGATAATAGGTAGTGCCTTGCTTTTAGTATTTTTGATCTTACTCTACAGAATGGAAAATGAAACGCTTAAAAGAATATTTTTAGGAGTTATAAAAGACAAAAAAAATAGCACATAGAATGAAGGTAAAAATTATCAATAAATCAGATCACTCTATTCCGGAATATGAAACACCAGCTTCAGCCGGGATGGATCTCCGGGCCAATATATCTGAATCAATTACGTTACAACCACTAGAAAGGGCTGTCGTTAAAACTGGATTATTTTTGGAAATTCCTGTCGGATATGAAGCACAAGTAAGACCGCGAAGTGGTTTGGCTGCTAAGAAAGGAATAACCGTGCTTAATGCACCGGGAACAGTAGATGCAGATTACAGAGGAGAAATTGGCGTGATTCTTGTGAATTTGTCAAATGAAGAATTTACTATTGTCAATGGGGAACGCATTGCGCAATTAGTGATCTCAGCTCATGAACGAGCTGAATGGATTGAAACAGAAATTTTAACCGAAACTACCAGAGGAGAAGGTGGTTTTGGAAGTACTGGAATAAAATAAAAATCCTTTATTGGTTTGGATATACGCAGTCTGATTATATGAACTTTAGGCTTATATGGGTTATTTATATTTTGGGAATATTTATTTTCTCTCAGCTAAGCTATGCCCAGGAAGAAGAAAGCGCTGAAGTATTTTTGGAAGATTATACGGACGAATTTCAAGAAACATTTTTTGAAGCATTAAAGCAAAAAGGGATTGAGAACTATGATAGGGCTATTAACCTTTTGCTCAAGTGTAAAAGGTTGGATAGCACAAACAATGTGGTTGACTTTGAGCTGGCTAAATCCTATTTTGCGAATAAACAATATATGGTAGCTCAGCAATACGGCATAGATGCATTAAATTCTGAACCTGAGAACTTTTGGTATTTAAATGTCGTAGTGGAGATTTTGCAAAAACAGGGTAACACCATAGAGATGATTAAAGAGCAAAATTCTTTTGACAATAATAAACTCAAAAAAAATCTAGCCCTGATTTACTTCCAAAAAAAGAATTATCAGGAGTCTTTAAATATTTTGAAAGAGTTGAAAGACTCTTCTTTTAAGGAAGTACTTTCACGTAAGATCAAGGATTCTTTGGATCGCCCTAAGAGTGTTGATGAAATAAAACAAGTCTCTCCCGGCCAAAATACCGATCTGAACCCTCTTTTGAAGTATAAGGAAGAAATTGGCGAATTAATACGTAATAAGAATTATTCTTCCTTAATTATCAAAGCAGATGAAGCTTTGGAGGAGTTTCCGTCTCAACCTTATTTTTATTTCGCTAAGGGGATGGGCCTAAATAGAAGTGGAAAACAAAAAGAAGCAACGGGTGAATTAGAAACTGCGTTGGATTTTCTTATCGACGATACTGAACTTGGTAATAGTATATACAAAGAGTTAGCCAATGCGTATGCATTTTTGGGAAACTCGTCAAAGGCAAATATGTATCTTAGTAAAATCAAATCTGGCTCCTGATCGAATGAAATATAATACCTATAGTTGGAACGCATGGATCATAATTACCTTTTTGGCAATGCTTTCTTTCTCTTGCAAATCAAGTAAGGTAGTTTCAGCAGGCAAAGTTGATGAAAAGCTTACCACCAAGGCAATAATCAAAAATCATTATAAAAGCCAATTAGAATTCAAGACCATTAGCGGTAGGATGAAAGTGGAATATAATGATGGTGGGGCCGTTCAAAGTTTTAATGTTAGCCTTAGAATTGAAAAGGGTAATGCAATTTGGATGAGTGCCCCTCTCGGTGTTGTAAAGGCGCTAATCACCCCCAAAAGAGTAACGTTCTATAATAAACTTCAAAATGAGTATTTTGATGGTGACTTCACTTATTTGAGCAAGTTATTGGGAACTGACTTAGACTTTAACAAAGTACAGAATTTATTACTAGGGGAGGCATTATTTGATTTGCGGACAGAAAAGTATATTTCTCTTGCAACTGAAGAATACTATGAACTAAAGCCTAAAAATACGGGTGATCTGTTCAAAACACTATTCTTGATTGAGCCAAAGAATTTTAAAATTGCCACACAGCAGTTGTCCCAGCCTTGGAATAAGAGACTATTAGAGATTTATTACAAGTCGTATCAGGAAAAAAATAAGCGAATCTTACCTGAGGAAATTCAAATTACAGCTATTGATATTGATCAAACCACCAATATTGCCATACAATATAGGAACATAGAGTTTAATAGAACATTAAATTTTCCCTATAAAATACCAAAAGGATTTGAAGAAATAGTTTTGAAGTAAAATGAGAATTGCAAAGCAATATTCTGTATATATACTATTTATTATTTTAGTGCTGCTGGGTTCAAATGCAAGTGGGCAAACCAATGAACAAAAAGCTTTGGAAACCAGGAGAGAACAGCTGCAAAAGGAAATTGAGGACATAAACAGACTGTTATTTGCAGAAAAAAAACACAAAGGTACTGTTCTTGATCAAATGGAGGTGCTGGATCAGAAGATAAATGTTAGACAGCAATTGATTCGTGTTACTAATCAGCAAGCCAACCTTCTTAACCGGCAAATAAATGCCAATATTCGAAATATTTCGAAGCTTCGAGAAGATTTAGATGCATTGAAAGAAGAGTATGCCACAATGATCCAAAAATCATATCGGAATAGATCCCAACAAAGCAGACTAATGTTTCTCATGTCTTCTGAAAATTTTTTTCAAGCCTTTAAAAGATTACAATATATGAAACAGTATACTCAGTTTAGAAAAGAACAGGGAGAGGATATTGTGAGGAAAACAGAAGAACTTACTCAATTAAATAATGATTTAACTAATCAACGAAAAGAAAAGGAGGTTTTATTAGCCCAGAATTTGAAGGCTAAAGGTCAATTACTTAATGAGATTAAAGCTCAAAAAGATCTATTAAAATCAATACGACAAAATGAGAGTAATTATGCTTCGGCGATTAAAAAGAAAAAGCAGGAAGCTCGAAAAATTGATCAACAAATAGAACGACTAATCCGAAGAGCTATAGCCGCCTCTAACAAAAAGGCAGGGAAAAGCGGAACATCAAATAAGTTTGTTTTAACACCAGAAGCGACATTGGTGGCAAATAACTTTTCTGCAAACAAGGGAAAGCTTATCTGGCCAGTTGAAAAGGGGATTAAACAACAAGGTTTTGGTATTTATAAAGATGCGGTATATCCAGGGATTAAGCATCAGAGCAATGGGGTGATTATTGCGACAGATGAAGGCGCTATTGCCCGAGCTGTTTTTGAAGGGGAAGTTATCGCAATTTTGGCTGTACCAGGGGGAAATAAAGGTGTTCAGATCAAGCACGGCAACTTTATAAGCACCTATTACAATCTTTCTGATTTGTATGTAAAAAAGGGCGATAAAGTAAGCTTAAAAGAAGAGCTAGGGAAGATATATACTAATCGGTATAATGGCCTTACGCAACTAAAATTTTACCTCTACAAGGATGCTACAAGATTGAATCCTGAGGAGTGGATTTACCGACTTTGATAGTAAAATGAATATGGGATCAATAACTGATATTAAAGGGACTTTTACATTACACAACGGAGTTAAAATGCCGTATTTCGGATTGGGTGTTTATCTTTCTGAAGACGGTAAAGAGGTAATAACAGCTATAAAATGGGCCTTAGACGCCGGATACCGTCATATAGATACTGCATCTATATATAATAATGAAGAAGGGGTGGGTGTGGGAATAAAAGAAAGTAATGTGCCAAGGGAAGATATTTTTGTTGTGAGTAAAGTTTGGAATTCAGACCAGGGCTATGATAATACGTTAAAAGCTTTTGACAATAGCCTTAATAGACTGAAACTGGAATATTTAGATCTTTATTTGGTGCATTGGCCGGTTGCTGGAAAATATAAGGACACCTGGAAAGCTTTGGAATATCTTTATGAGCAGAAACGAGTTAGAGCGATTGGAGTAAGTAACTTCATGCAACATCATCTAGAGGATTTATTGGGCACAGCAAAGATTGTTCCTATGGTAAATCAGATGGAATTTCACCCATATTTGGTGCAACAAAACCTTTTGGACTTTTGTGTAGATAAAAATATTCAATATGAAGCCTGGTCTCCAATGATGCAAGGCAAAATTTTTGGAAAGGACACCTTTAAAGAGCTTTCAAATAAATACGATAAGACCATTGCCCAAATAGTCTTGCGCTGGGATTTGCAAAAAGGAGTTATTACCATTCCTAAATCATCCAAGCGGGAAAGAATTTTAGCAAATGCCGATATTTTCGATTTTGAGTTAACCCTGGAAGATATGGCTAATTTGGATAGTCTGGACAGAGGGCAACGTTATGGCCCGGATCCTGACAATTTCGATTTCTAAACATAAAATATCTGAATGAATTTATTCTTTCATGAATAGTGCACGCAGTTCAGTAGCCTCATTTGGCTTCATTTTACCCGCCAGAACCAAACTAAGTTGTTTTCTTCTCAGTGCGCCCTCAAAACGTTCAGATTCCAGTGCTGTTTCGGGGATTATAGGTGGTACTTCAGTGGGCTTTCCAGTTTCGTCCACAGCAACAAAAGTGTAAATGGCTTCATTGGCTTTGGTACTTTCCCCGGTAAATCTATCTTCCATCCAGACATCAATGTAAACTTCCATAGAAGTCCTAAAGGTTCGGGATATTTTAGCTTCAACTGTAACCACACTGCCTAATGGGACAGAGCGGTTAAAAGCAACATGATTAACAGATGCCGTAACTGTAATGCGCCGGCTGTGCCGTCTTGCAGCTATACTGGCAGCCCTGTCCATGCGAGCTAATAGTTCACCACCAAATAGATTATTTAATGGATTAGTTTCACTGGGTAAAACCATATCCGTCATTATTGTTCTTGAATCACTGGGTGTTTTTGGCTGCATGTGAAAAGTTTTTTCAAAGATACGCAGCAATTTTATTGAAGAAAAAGAAAGAAACTATTTTGTAGATAACATCCAGGCGTCTTGCGATTCTGTACGCTTTACTTTCTTTAGAAAGCTCAAAGCTTCTTCGGGGTTTTCGTAACTGCCGTAGGTAACCTGATGTAAGCCATAACTATTAACACCAAGATAAATTGCGTCATAGCCTTTGTTCCGCAATTGTGTAACTTTCTTATCAGCATTTTCCTGAATTCTAAATGCTCCTGCAATTATGTGGTGATTACCCTTACTTTTCTTTGTAACATTAAGCTTGAGTTCGGGCAATTCAAGTGGCTTTGAGTTAAAGAATGTAGCTTCCTGAATATTTTTAGAGACCAGGCTTTGAGCTTCCTCCAGAACGAGTTGCTTTTTGTTAAGCGTTTCACCATAAAAGCGGTAGGCTGTCATACCCGTCGATAAGGCCAATAGTATTATAGCAGCGTATTTCAAATAGGGCCTGAATGAATTTCTTTCCCGTTGTTCGGGAGTAATAATAAAAGGAATCTTTTCTTCTAATTCAACTACTTGTTCCTTTAAAATTTCGCGAGTAACCACTGGAGACACAAAGGATGAAAGACCATAAGAAGACGTAAGATAATTTACCTCATTTGAAGGTTGAAATTGCAATTTACCTTCCCTGTTTAACCATAATTCACCAATAGATGATATTTTTAACCTTTCTCCTGAATGTAATCGTTTTCTCCATGTATTTGCAACATCAAGGGTTTGCTTCAACATCTCCTCATAGGACTTATTTTCTGCATTGGCCATGTATGAAACCAATAAACCATCATTTGAGGACAATTGTTCATTAAATGATATTCGTTTTGAAGGAGGGTAGAAAGTATTGGTTGACTTTAGAAGTACGGCAGATTTCATTTGCGTTAGAAAGGCACCAAAATCAGGAACGACAACACAGTTGTAGCGGTATAAAAGTTGTTGAATGTAGTGCTCAATTCCCATAAACACAAAGATGAAAAAAAATTAGAGGGCTTCAAACTAGACAAGAGAACTTTTTATTAACATAATATTTTGTGTAATTTGTGAATAACTTAATATAATTTATAAATGATTAAGGATGAGTTAATTGCAGTTCTTAGATTGCAAAATATCCCTTACATTGGTGATCTAACGGCTAAAAAGCTGATAGCTCACTGTGGCAGTCCAATGGCAGTTTTTACGGATAAAAGGAAACATTTGGAAAAAATTGAAGGAATTGGATCTGTGACTATAGCCGGACTGCAAAATAGAAAGCATCTTCTTGAGGCAGAAGTCGAATATGAATTTATTCTTAATAATGGAATATCCTATTCATACTTTATGGACGCAAACTATCCTGCTTATCTAAAACACTGTTTAGATGGCCCTATATTATTTTTCAAAAAGGGCAACATTAACCTTGAGAATAAAAAAATAATCAGCATTGTGGGGACTCGGAATAGCACTAGTTATGGCAGGGCTTTCTGTGAAAAATTCATTGAAGATATTGCGCCTTTAGATCCTGTTATAATTAGCGGCTTTGCATATGGTATTGATATTTGTGCACAGCGAGCAGCTTTAAAACATGGGCTTCAGACTATTGCCTGTCTGGCGCATGGATTAAATCAAATCTATCCGAAAGCACACCTTAAATATGTGGATGAAATAGAAAAAAATGGAGGGTTTTTTACTGAATTCTGGAGTTCAAGTAATCCTGATCGGGAAAATTTTCTAAAAAGAAATAGAATTATTGCAGGAATTAGCGAGGCTACAATTGTTATAGAATCTGGAGAAAAGGGAGGTAGTCTAGTAACAGCAGACATGGCAAACAATTATAATCGGGATGTATTTGCGGTACCCGGGAGGGTAAAAGATAAATATAGTTTAGGATGTAATAATCTTATCAAAGGTCAAAAGGCGCATATGCTTACCTCTGCAGCAGATCTGATTTATTTAATGGATTGGCAATTGGAAGAACATAAAACTAAAACTGTGCAAAAACAACTTTTTGTCGAATTAGATGATAATGAGAAGATAATCTACTCTTTTTTACAGAAAGATGGGCGACAATTGATAGACCAAATTGCTTTGGAATGTCAATTACCAGTATTTAAGACAGCGTCTAGTCTTTTGACCATGGAAATGAAAGGAATGATACGGCCTTTACCTGGAAAAAAGTATGAGGCTATTTAATTTTATTTAGACCAGGTAGTTTGTTTGTTTTTAATTTAAGATGCTGAAACCTCCAATTTAGTATGTTCATCGATAAAATACACTAATTAAGCTGCAGATTAACTTTTCAATCTTAAAGTAAAAAGTTTAATTACAAACCAGGTAGTTGGTTTACAAAAATCTAATATCCTACCTTATTCCTAACTCTTTCGAGAACTGTATCGGCCACTTTTTTTGCCTTTTCTGCACCTATTGATAATGCATCATCCACCTCATTGAGGTGATTCATATAATAATTGAATTTTTCTCGGGGAGATTTAAACTTTTCAATAATTAATTCGTACAAAGCTTGTTTTGCATGCCCATAGCCATAATTTCCATTTAAGTAATTTGATCGCATTTTAGCAATTTGAGCATCAGAAGCTAAAATGCTGTATAATGAAAAAGTGGTATCGGTTTCAGGATCTTTAGGTTCTTCAAGAGATTTGCTGTCCGTAACAATACTCATCACTTGTTTACGCAATTTTTTATCCGGTTGAAAAATATTTATAAGATTACCCTTACTTTTACTCATTTTCGCTCCATCTATCCCTGGAATATACATTGTATCTTTTTGGACCTGTGCCTCCGGCATTACGAAGGTCTCGCCCATTTGCGACTGGAAACGTGATACAACATCTCGTGTCATTTCTATATGTTGTAACTGATCTTTACCAACAGGGACAATATTAGCATCATATAACAAAATATCAGCAGCCATTAACATGGGATATGTGAATAGCCCTGCATTAATATCTTCTAGCCTCTCCGCCTTGTCTTTGAATGAATGGGCTAAGGTTAAGCGTTGATAGGGATAAAAACAGCTTAAATACCATGCCAGCTGTGTTACCTGCGGGACATCGCTCTGTCTGTAAAACACCGTACTTTCTACATCAAGCCCGAACGCTAACCAGGTAGCCGCGGTTGCATAGGTGTTATGCCTCAATTCATCGCCATTTTTTATCTGAGTAAGGGAATGCATATCAGCAATAAACAGGAAAGAGTCATTTTCACGATCTTTTGCCATATAGATTGCAGGTATAATCGCTCCAAGGATATTTCCAAGGTGTGGAGTTCCTGTACTTTGTATGCCGGTTAATATTCTTGCCATTTTGTTTATATTACAGAGGCAAAAGTAAAAGAAATACGATTACCCTGCTAAAATTGTTATTTTTGATTTATGCGCTTACTTCTGGAAAAATTAGGGCACATTCTCTATCGTATTTGGTTTTATATCCTCGTTAGTCTTCCAATTTTGGTTTTTTTCCCTCTACTTCTCTTAACAACCCTTTCAGAAAGGACCTATCCACAATTTTTTTGGCTGGCACGCAATTTATGGGCAAATACCATTATTTACGGGATGTTTTGTTTTCCAAGAATATCTTACGAGCAAAGGTTGGAAAAAGGTCAAAGCTATATGTTGGTTGCAAATCATACCAGCATGCTGGACATTATGATGATGTTAAAAACAAGTAAGAACCCCTTTGTCTTTATAGGTAAGAAAGAGTTGGTTAATATTCCTCTTTTTGGATTTTTTTATAAGCGTGTTTGTATACTTGTTGATAGAGAAGACAGTCGAAGCAGGACCGCTGTTTATAGAAGAGCACAGAAAAGATTAAATCAAGGCCTTAGTATTTGTATTTTTCCGGAAGGGGGAGTACCAGAGGAGCACATAATACTTGATGAATTTAAGGATGGTGCCTTTAAAATGGCAATTGCCCATAATATTCCTGTAGTTCCAATTACTTTTTATGACAACAAAAACCGTTTTCCATTTACATTTTACAAGGGTGGTCCGGGAATTGCAAGAGTGAAGGTTCATTCTTTTTTCAAGACAAAAGAATTAATGGAAAATCAAAAATCGGAATTACGGAAGCAAGTAAGAACCGTTATTTTAAAGGGGCTTCAAGATAAGCCTGCTAATCAGGAATAAGGGAATATTAATTATACAATATACCAAACGGTTTAAAAAAAATATACTAAATATGTCTGCTACTCTAGTAAACTTGGCATTCTACCCAATATGGGGTATAAAATATTCAATTATCAAAGGCACTAAAATTTAAAATTCAGACCGATATAGGCCCCTATGGAGTAAGGTTGAAAATTACCAGCTGTTTCGGTAAATGTGTTTAATTGATACTTGAACATAGGTTCCAGGTTTAATTGCAACGTTGGTGAAAAATTATAATTAAAACCAAAACCAATATTTGTACTTAAATTCACATCATTAATATTATTGGCCTCACCCATCTCGACCGTATTTCCATTTGCCTCAAGAACGACTGAATTATCCACAAGAAAAAGTGAGCTTAATCCGCCTATAACATTTATTCCAAATTTGCGGTCAAGCAGGGCATAATTTATTTCTAAGGGTAATTCTAAATAACCAAAATTCTGAATCATTCTACCATTACGGGCAGGGCTTTGTGCCACAAATTCCAAACTAATTGCCTGCTCTGATAGCCTACTGTCTTGAATAGTCCTGACAACTAAATTTTTTGAAGTAGGCACATAATTAATATTATTAATTTGATTATTAGTAGACGCGGTAAGTGAAGCTGAAAAAGATATTTCATTTGTATCATAACCATAATCTACCTTGTTGAGCCCTGAACGGACACTCAATTTTTTACTAATGTCATATGAAACCATTAATCCGTAACTTAGATTTACGTTACCGCTTTTGGAATTCGACACAAAATTTGAATGTATTGGCGAACCATTCCCAAATGAACTAAAATAAACCGGTCCGATACTGGGTCCAACAGACCATTTATTACTATTGCTTTCAGCCACTTTGGTTTCCTGGGATTTCTCAATTTCATCGAAAATAGACTTCTTACCCTTATCAGATTTTAGATCTTCCCCCTCTTTTTCCTTAGTCAAATTGCTTACCCCATCAGCGATATCGGTTTCTTTCAGAGGAGTTTCATTTTGGAGATTAGCATTAGAAATATTATTCTCGCTAGCCTTAATATCAGGGTCTTTTTCAGGTGAATTGATAGTGGTGGCAATTTCAGTATTTTTATTTTCAGGATTCCGCTGTTCCTTAATTATTTTGGTAACTTCATCCTTCCTATTCTCACTATTGGTATTTTTCGAACGAATAGGCGTAATAGCTGTTTCAGGGTCTGTAGTTTTAAAATTATCAGTATTTCGTTCTGTCTTTGTATTCGTTTTCTCAGATGACGTAACAATGGATGTCTCAACATCTTGTAATCCATTTATTGGTCTATCGATATCAATGGCAGGAATTGGATTTCCTGTATCTTTTTTTACCTCTGAAGAATTTGCTACACTATTACCATCTTCATTATTGTCTTCGGGCACAATATTTTCAACACCACTTACACTTGAATTATCCAAAGAGGGAGCACTTTCAACATCTGTAATTATTTGATTCGTGTCTTGACCGCTTTCAAAAGGAATAAAAACGTATAACAATAGGGCTAAAATTGCCGCGATTCCCCCCAATTTCCACCAAATAGGAATAATTGGACGAGATTTTTTCTTTTTATCCAAGGAAGTCGCAATTGCCTTCCATACTTTTTCGTCTGGAACCTTGTTGAAGTTTTTCAACTTCTCCTGATACAATTTATCAATATTTTCTTTTTTCATGGCTTAGGTAATTAAGCAATATTTATGTTTTCTTTCTTTATTTTTTCTTTTAAAATCATCCTTGCCCTGGCTAGATTTGATTTTGAAGTCCCTTCTGATGTTCCTAATTGTGCGCTTATCTCTTTATGTGTAAACCCATCAAGGACGTACATATTAAAGGTTAATCTATATTTATTAGGAAGTTCCTGTATATAACGCAGGAGTGTGGGGAGTTCAATATCCATATATTCTGAATCATTTTCGGATTCTTCAGCCACATTATCTGTTACCACTTTCAGGTATTCTTCCTTTCTATATTTCTGAAGTACAGTATTAACAGTAATTCGTTTAATCCAACCTTCAAAAGAACCTTTAAACTTATACTGACCAATTTTAGCGAATATGGTCATAAAGCTATCATGCAGATTATCTTCGGCCTCCGTTTTATTGCGCGAATATTTTAGACAGATACCGAACAATATTTTTGCATAATTTCTATACAATTGTTCCTGCGATATTCTATCTCCTCTTTTACAATTATGTATGAGTTCTTTCAGACTCAAAATATTGGTTAGATTAACAGACCTAAAATAGTAGATTATTGGTTTACAGGAACTTCAATTTCCAAATATTCTTGCTCGCCGTTTTCATCTTCTCCAGTCCAGAACCTAAAGAGGTAGGAATCTGAATAAAGGCAGATAAAGTTAAATGAACCTTCTACTTCGTCCATTCCATCTATACATTCCGGATCATCAAACTGCGATCCAATAGGAACTACATTTCTTGTTGTTTCTTCAATGGGGCTAACTTCAAAACCTTCAAATGTGACACATCCATTGGGCAACAAATAAGTTACTTTAATTTGATATGTCTCATACAAACTAAATGATACGGGTAGTTCCGCACTTACAACTTGAAGTGGAATAAAATAAAAATTCGGTTGGTCATCGCTCAAACTACAAGAAGTCAAAACAAATGCCAACACTACAAAAATCGGGGAAACTAATCTAGTCATAATCGTCTATTTAAATCTTTAGTACAAGATGATCAGATCAGATAATGGTTGCTTAAAAAACCGAATAATACAGAAAATGAGCTATTGTAAATTACGCCTTTACAGTACTAATTGCGTCTTTTATTTTTACTTCTAATTCATCCAGGAGTTCCGGATTATCTTGCAAAAGCGATTTTACCGCATCTCTTCCTTGCCCAAGCTTTGTGTCTCCGTAACTGAACCAGGACCCGCTTTTTTTGATAATTTCGTATTGCACTCCAAGATCCAAAATTTCACCAACCTTTGATATTCCTTCACCGTACATTATATCAAACTCTGCAGTTTTAAAAGGAGAAGCTACTTTGTTTTTGACGACCTTCACCCTCGTTTTATTACCCAGGACGGCTCCTTCGGTATCTTTTATTTGTGTAGACCTGCGAATATCTAGCCTTACGGAAGCATAAAATTTTAGAGCGTTACCTCCTGTAGTGGTTTCAGGATTACCAAACATAACGCCTATTTTTTCCCTTAACTGATTAATGAAGATTACAGTACAATGTGTCTTGCTTATAGAACCAGTTAATTTTCGAAGTGCCTGTGACATTAATCTAGCATGTAAACCCATTTTAGAGTCTCCCATCTCGCCTTCAATTTCACTTTTTGGAGTTAATGCTGCTACCGAATCTATGACCACTATATCTATGGCACCAGAGCGAATTAGGTTATCTACAATTTCCAACGCCTGTTCCCCATGATCGGGTTGAGATATGATAAGGTTGTCAATATCGACACCTAAATTTTTGGCGTAAAACCTGTCAAATGCATGTTCTGCATCAATAAACGCGGCAATACCACCATTTTTTTGTGCTTCCGCCATAGCGTGTAAAGTGAGTGTGGTTTTTCCGGAAGATTCTGGTCCGTATATCTCTATAACTCTTCCACGGGGATATCCACCTACTCCAAGCGCAATATCCAAACCAAGTGAACCTGAAGGTATAACTTCTACATCCTCAACAACATAGTCTCCCATTTTCATAACGGCCCCCTTGCCATACGTTTTGTCAAGTTTATCTAATGTTAGTTTTAGTGCCTTAAGTTTTGCTTCTTTATCGTTAGCCATTTGTGATTTTCTATGAAATTAGGAAAGCTAAATTACCATTTCTTTTTTCATATAACAATGACAAAAGCAACCTTTTTAGAATTCCCGCATCTCCCTGATAAGTGTTCGTACTTAAACACAAAATATTCCATAGTTCCAAGGAATTTTGGGCAATGGAGACCGCATCCTGTCAGGTTGATCTATGAAAAAGAAAATTACCGAGGAGTGGTCCTTAAAGAGTCTTGAAATTTCAAGACTCTTTTTTATTTACAACGAGGCACGGGAAGTCTGCCAAATACAATTATTAGACTCAAAATCAATTAGTTTTCACTTGTGCTGTAGCGGAATATGTTTAATTTTGTAAACTAATAAATTCTTAAACTTAATAATAGGTATAGCATGCAACTGTACAATACATTAAGTGCTAAAGAAAGAGAAACTCTTATTGAAGAGGCCGGGCAGGAACGTCTGACAATTTCTTTTTACAAATACGCACATATTCGTAATCCAAAATTATTTAGGAATCATTTATTCATTCATTGGAATGAACTGGATGTTCTGGGAAGAATCTATGTAGCTCCTGAAGGTATTAATGCCCAATTGTCTGTTCCGGCAGATAATTTTAAGAAATTCAAATCACATTTGGACAGTATCTCATTTCTTGAAAATGTTCGATTGAATATTGCCATAGAGCAGGATAATAAGTCCTTTTTAAAACTCAAGGTTAAGGTGCGAAAAAAAATTGTAGCCGATGGTTTGAATGATACCACTTTTGATGTGACGAATAAGGGGATACATGTTGATGCTGCACATTTTAATGAGTTGATTGACGACCCAAAAACAATTTTGGTCGATATGCGAAATCATTATGAAAGTGAAATTGGTCATTTTAAAAGCGCAATTACACCAGATGTTGATACTTTCAGAGACTCATTAGATATTATAGAAAAAGATTTATCTAACTATAAGGAGAACAGAAATCTGGTAATGTATTGCACTGGAGGTATCCGATGTGAAAAGGCAAGCGCATATTATAAGCACAAAGGGTTTAAAAATGTATTTCAGCTTGAAGGAGGTATTATTGAATATACTCGTCAGGTAAGGAAAAAGAAACTCGAAAATAAATTTCTTGGTAAGAATTTTGTATTTGATCAAAGACGAGGTGAGCGCATAACAGAAGATATCATAGCCCAATGTCATCAATGCGGAAAATCATGCGATACCCATGTTAACTGTGCTAATGAAGCTTGTCATTTACTTTTCATTCAATGTGAGGCATGTGCAGATAAAATGAACAATTGTTGTTCAGACCATTGCAAAGAAATCCATGAACTTCCTTTTGAGGAGCAGAAAAGACTTAGAAAAGGAAAAGGGATTAGCAATAAAATTTTTAAAAAAGGTAGATCAGAGGTCTTAAAATTTAAAAAATAAACCTGCCCATATATAACAGCATTAATTATAGTAGATTTTTGTGCTGATTTACATGACCTTATTATGTCATTTTAAAAAGAGAAGATCGATAACTTTTGCACAATAATTGCTGCTTTCCATCACAGTAAAAAAGTACTATCTTTACCTTCAATAATTATTTATGAACCTATTTTAGCAAATCCAAATTTTGATTTGGCTAAACCAAGATATAAAATATGGGTTGTAACAGTTGTTCAACCGGCAAGGATGGGCAGCCGCGTGGATGCAAAAATAATGGAACTTGCGGCACAGATAGCTGCAATAAATTAACTGTGTTTGACTGGCTTTCCAATATGTCTTTACCCAGTGGTTCTCAGCCATTTGATTGTGTTGAAATTCGATTTAAAAATAGCAGGAAAGAGTTTTTCAGGAACACAGAAAAACTGTCATTATCCATTGGTGATATTGTGGCTACACAGTCTAAATCTGGTCATGACATTGGTCTTGTTACGCTAACCGGAGAATTGGTAAAAGTGCAGATGAAGCGCAAGAAAGTTTCCGATTCTGAAGAGGAAATCCTTAAAGTATATCGCAAAGCAACTCAAAAGGACATAGAGAAATGGCAGAAATGTCGTGAGAAGGAGGAAGAGATTAAAAAGCGTGCTCGCGAAATGGCTATTTTGCTAAAATTGCAGATGAAGATCTCTGATGTGGAATTTCAGGGTGATGGTTCTAAGGCTACTTTCTACTATACGGCAGAGGAACGTGTTGATTTCAGACAGTTGATTAAGGATATGGCAAAGGCCTTTGGCATTCGAATTGAAATGAGGCAAATTGGCTATAGACAAGAAGCACAACGTTTAGGAGGTATTGGATCTTGCGGAAGAGAATTATGTTGCTCCACCTGGTTGTCCGATTTCCGTTCTGTAAGTACTTCCGCTGCTCGCTACCAACAACTTTCACTTAATCCGCAAAAACTAGCAGGCCAGTGTGGTAAGCTAAAGTGTTGTTTGAACTATGAGTTGGATCTATATTTAGAGGCATTAGAAGATTTCCCTTCTCAGGAAAGTAAATTGTTTACTGAAAAAGGAGTAGCCTTTTGTCAAAAAACGGATATTTTTAAAGAGATGTTATGGTTCTCTTACAAAGATGACGCTTCTAACTGGCATGCGCTGACTAAAGAACAAGTAAAGGAGATACTGGATAAGAATAAAGCTAAAAAACCAGTAGCCAGTCTTGAGGAGTTTGCTTTTGAAAATATTGAAGAAGAAAAGTTGATTTTTGAAAATGTTGTAGGACAGGACAGTCTTACAAGGTTTGACCGCCCGAAACGAAGAAACAAGGGGAACAGGAATAAAAAGAGAAGGAATAACAGAAAAAGACCTACTAAAAATGCCTAAAAGGATTTTCAGTTTAATCTTAGTTTTATTGATTTGGGCATGTAATGATAAGCTGGTTCATTCCGAATTTCAGGCCAATCCTGGGGGTATATGGACCAAAAGTGACACCAAGGAATTTAGCTTCACAGAAAATGACACGATTAGCGCGAATGACATATTTATTTCCATAAGAAATGATGAATCTTTTCTTTACAGCAATCTATTTTTAATAGCAGATTTGAAATACCCTAATGGCGATACCCAAAGGGATACCCTGGAGTATGAAATGGCTATGCCAGATGGTGTATGGTTGGGGAAAGGATCTGGAAGTATTAAAGAAAATAAACTTTGGTATAAGGAAAACATCATTTTTCCCGTTAAAGGCGTATATACTTTACAAATTTCCCATGCTATGCGTAAAAACGGCAACGCAGAAGGGATCATGGAACTAGAAGGCATCACGGATGTTGGTTTCTTAATTGAAAAGCGTAAATAAGTTATGGCAAAAGCCCGGAAAAAGAAGGTTTCTTCCAACTTTTCTAAGTTTATTAAATGGTTTTGGATACTGTTTGCTTCAGGCGTGTTTTTGGTATTTATAATTTTTCTACTGGCTTCCTGGGGTCTTTTTGGAGAGATGCCAACTTTTGAACGACTGGAAAATCCGCAAACAAATTTAGCCACTGAGATCATTTCTTCAGATGGTCAAACCCTTGGAAAGTTTTATTTGGATGACAACAGAACACCTGTGTCTTATGATGAACTGCCCCACAACCTGGTAAATGCCTTAGTCGCCACAGAGGACGCAAGATATTATGAACATTCCGGGATAGATGCAAGAGGTACTTTGAGAGCAATGGTATTCCTTGGAAAACGAGGCGGGGCAAGTACTATTTCGCAACAATTATCTAAACTACTTTTTACTAAAAGGATATCTGGTGGAGTCCCGGGTAGAATTATCCAAAAAGTTAAGGAATGGGTAATAGCAATACGACTGGAAAGGCAATATACCAAAGAAGAGATTATTGCTATGTATTTAAATACCTATGATTTTATTAATAATGCAGATGGAATACGATCTGCATCAAGAATTTATTTTGGAAAAGAACCCATTGAGTTAAAGACTGAGGAATCTGCAGTACTGGTTGGGATGTTAAAAAATTCTTCGCTCTATAACCCCATCAGAAGGGAAGAATTAGTATTGAATCGACGCAACACGGTATTGGGTCAAATGGCTAAATATGACTTTATTACGGAAAAGGGAAAAGATTCACTACAGGCCTTAAAAATGGACATAAATTTCACTCCGGAATCTCATAGGGATGGACTCGCCACCTATTTTAGGATGTATTTACAAAAGTTTCTTAATGATTGGATTGAAAAAAACCCCAAACCTGCAGAAGAAGGCGAAAGAGATCGGTGGAATATTTATTTAGACGGGCTTAAAGTTTATACCACCGTCGATTACCGAATGCAGAAAAACGCTGAGGAAGCGGTGAAGCGACATATGAAACGACTTCAAAAAGAGTTTTTTCATCAAAATACTCCGGATAGAAATGCAACGGCCCCTTTTTTGGAGCTGAATTCTGAAGAAACAAACGGAATTATTGAGCGTGCCATGAGAACTTCGGAACGCTGGCGCATCATGAAGTCCAATGGTGTATCTGAGAAAGAGATCAGGGCATCATTTACCGAAAAAACAGAAATGACAGTATTTGATTGGGATAGTGAGATCCAGGAAAAGGATACTATTATGACCCCTTTAGATTCCATAAGGTATTATAAAACCTTTTTAAGGGCTGCAATGATGTCTATGGAACCACAAACAGGTCATGTTAGGGCCTGGGTAGGCGGCCTTAACTATAAACACTTTCAATACGACAATGTAATTCAGGGAGCAAGACAGGCCGGCTCAACCTTTAAACCATTCGTTTATGCTGCCGCGATTGATCAATTAAGATTATCACCCTGTGATTCACTTCCGGATAGTCAGTATTGTATTGAAGCGGGTAAACACGGAAACCCGGAACCATGGTGCCCCAAGAATGCTGATGGAAAATATTCCGGAAAGATGTATACTTTAAAACGCGGGCTTGCCAACTCGGTAAATTCGGTTACCGCTCAGTTAATTGATAGAGTTGGACCTAAACCTGTTGTAGCAATTGTAAAAGACCTTGGTTTAACCGGAGAAATTCTTGAAGTTCCTTCAATTGCTTTAGGAACACCAGATTTTAATGTATACGAAATGGTAGGTGCTTATGGAGCTTTTGTAAATCAGGGGGTTTATGTAAAACCAGTAATGGTTACAAGAATTGAAGATAAAAATGGCACAGTTCTCTATGAATACGTTCCTGAAACAAAAGACGTGTTGAGTAAAGAGGTAGCTTATGCAATGGTTAATTTAATGGAAGGTGTTACACAAGGCGGCTCAGGAACAAGATTAAGGCATTCTGGCAATAAAGACCAAACGGTATATAAAGAGGTAATCACTGGTTATCCTTATGAATTTACAAATCCGATTGCGGGTAAAACAGGAACAACACAGAACCAAAGTGACGGTTGGTTTATGGGAATGGTGCCCAATCTGGTGACAGGGGTATGGGTTGGAGGCGAAGATAGGGCTACACATTTTAAGACCATAACTTATGGTCAGGGAGCTTCAATGGCATTACCTATATGGGCTTTATATATGCAAAGTAATTATGCGAATGAGGAATTAGGAATTTCTATGGAGGAATTTCCAAAACCGGAAGAGCTGACCATAAATGTTGATTGTTCGAAAGAAAATGAAGAAACCCCATTAAAAGATAATCTTGAAGATGACCTTGATGATTTTGATTTTTAGTAAAATTTAATAATAAACAAGATTAAACTAATCCCGCATTTTAGCGGGATTTTTTTATTTAAAAATGTATTTTAGTAGCAATAAGAAATGGCATATTTAATTAGCTTATTTATTACTTATGATACGTAAAATAGTGGCCAATGCACGGGAAGCATTACTAGGAGTAGAAGACGGGATGACCTTTATGCTGGGAGGTTTTGGGCTTTGTGGGATACCTGAAAACGCAATTTCTGAGCTGGTTCGTCTGGGAGTAAATGATATTACCTGTATTAGTAATAATGCAGGCGTTGATGATTTCGGTCTGGGCTTATTACTGCAGAAACATCAGATTAAAAAAATGATCTCCTCATATGTTGGCGAAAATGACGAATTTGAACGACAAATGTTAAGTGGAGAATTAGATGTTGAATTAACTCCGCAAGGTACCCTGGCAGAAAAGTGCAGAGCAGCCCAAGCTGGTTTTCCTGCATTTTATACCCCTGCTGGTTACGGAACGGAGGTGGCAGAAGCTAAAGAAACACGAGATTTTCATGGTAAAATGTATGTTCTTGAGCATGCCTTTGAGGCCGATTTTTCATTCGTTAAGGCATGGAAGGGTGATGAAGCTGGGAATTTGATTTTCAAGGGAACTGCGCGAAATTTTAACCCTTGTATGTGTGGTGCGGCTAAGATAACAGTGGCAGAAGTAGAAGAATTAGTGCCGGCTGGGGGTCTTGATCCAAATGAAATACATATCCCCGGTATATTTGTTCAACGAATCTTCCAGGGAGAAAACTATGAAAAGAGAATAGAACAACGGACTGTAAGATCGCGGAAATAAATACAATTTAAGAATCATATAATGCTGGATAAAATTGGTATAGCAAAAAGAATTGCAAGGGAAGTAAAAGATGGATATTATGTCAATCTTGGAATTGGCATTCCAACTCTTGTGGCTAATTATGTAAGAGATGATATTAGCATCGAATTTCAAAGTGAAAATGGCGTTTTAGGTATGGGTCCATTCCCTTATGATGGGGAAGAAGATGCGGATATAATTAATGCAGGCAAACAAACCATTACAACTTTACCCGGAGCTTCCTTTTTTGATTCTGCAACTAGTTTTGGAATGATTCGTGGAAAACACGTAGATCTTACTATTCTTGGAGCTATGGAAATAGCTGAAAATGGAGATATTGCTAATTGGAAAATACCTGGAAAAATGGTAAAAGGAATGGGTGGAGCAATGGATCTTGTAGCATCGGCGGAGAATATTATTGTGGCTATGATGCATACAAATAAGGCAGGAGAATCAAAACTTTTAAAAAAATGTTCGCTGCCACTTACCGGCGTTGGTTGTGTAAAAAAAGTGGTTACCAATCTAGGGGTTCTGGAGGTTACTTCAAAGGGATTCCGATTGCTTGAAAGGGCTCCCGGTGTAACTGTTGATACTATAAAAAAGGCAACAGAAGGAACATTAATCGTTGAAGGAGAAATACCAGAGATGACCGTTTAACGATCATAATAAACACTTTATCGAGAAATAAAAATTAGTTACTTTTTTCACAACAATTTGGAGATACTTCACAACAAATTTTTAGAAGCTTGAATCTCACACATTATCTTTATACTTTATTAAACCCCAAATCTTATTTTATTAAAATTCCAAAAGTTATGGACGCACAAATTAACCACAGACCTATTGAAGAAGAAATCCAAGTATACCGAAACGACTTTTTTAGCGGTATAGTAATGTTGACCAAAAAACTGTTTATGTTTTAGTAAATAGTTACAAAAGATTTAAAGGAGTAAAGCACTATGTTTTACTCCTTTTTTTATTTTAGGGGATATTTCATAAGAGTATGAAACTTGATTTATCAAAATGTACTATTTCCGATTTAGATAAGCTTATCTCGATTTCAAGAAAGACATTTATTGATGCCTTTGAAGTGGATAATAATCCGGATGATTTTAAAGCTTATGTGAAAAATGCTTTTTCTAAAGAACAACTTTTAACGGAACTGGCAGACCCTCAGATGTCATTTTATTTGGTTTTCTCAGAAAATGAAGTTTTAGGATATTTTAAATTAAATGAAAATGAAGCCCAAAGAGATATAAAGGATAAAAATGCAATTGAATTAGAAAGGATTTATGTAAAAAGTTCATTTCAGGGAAACAAAATAGGGCATTGGATGCTAAATCAGATTAAATATATGGCAATCAACAAAAATAAGAGTTACATATGGCTAGGAGTGTGGGAGAAAAACGAAAATGCCATTAAATTCTATGAAAGCAATGGATTTATAAAGTTTGGAAGACAGGCTTATTACATAGGCAGCGATAAACAAATGGATTGGCAGATGAAGCTGAATTTGCTTAACTTGAAAAATTGAATTTACAAACAATGTATATAAAAATCCTTTTCTTCGCTGTCATACTTTTTTCAATAAATACTGCAATTGGTCAGCAAACGTTTTATTTTCCTGAAAGAAATGCTAAATGGCATGAAAGGCCACCATCCACTTTTAATCTTAATGAAAAGAAGCTGAATGAAGCTGTCAATTTTGCAAAAAGTAATGAATATTCGGGGTCAAAAGATTTGCGGATTGCAATTTTAAAGGGATTTGAGAGAGAACCATTTCATCAAATTTTAGGACCTACTAAAAAGCGCGGAGGTCCTGCAGGAATAATTTTGAAAAATGGTTACATTGTTCAAAAATGGGGGGATATTAAACGTGTTGACATGACTTTTAGTGTGACTAAGAGTTTTTTGTCTACAGTTGCAGGTCTAGCCGTAGATAGTCATCTAATTGAAAGTACAGATGACAAAGTTTCCTCCTATATATGGGATGGGACATTTGCAGGAGAACACAATAGCAAAATTAACTGGAAGCATTTACTACAACAAAATTCAGATTGGTCAGGCGAGTTATGGGGAGGCAAGGATTGGGCAGACAGACCGCCAAAAGAGGGTGGATTAGATGAATGGAAATTTAGAGAACTCAATGAACCTGGCGCGGTAATGGAATATAATGATGTGCGCGTCAATGTGCTGGCTTATGCATTGACACACGTTTGGCGAAAGCCTCTTCCTTTGGTACTCAAGGAGCATATAATGGATAAAATTGGAGCTTCAACTACATGGCGCTGGTTTGGCTACGACAAGGCCTGGACAGTAATTGATGGAATAAAAATGAAATCTGTTACAGGGGGAGGTCATTCTGGAGCAGGAATTTTTATAAACACCGAAGATATGGCCCGTTTTGGTTTACTATTTCTTAATAATGGAAAATGGAACTCAGAACAACTTCTTAGTGAGGCGTGGATAAAGGAGGCAATTACACCTTCAGTACCAAATCCTAACTATGGTTATATGTGGTGGCTTAACCAAAAGGGTGACCGGCAATGGGCGGGACTTTCAGAAGACATCTATTATGCCGCCGGTTTTGGCGGGAATTTTATAGTTATTGACAAGATTAATAATCTGGTAGTGGTAACAAGATGGTTGGAACCCTCGAAGATTGCGGATTTAATGGGCCTAATTCAGGATGCAATAGATTAGAATAAGCTAGATTGTTGTTATGATTTCGGCTGCTTTTAGCAGAGTATCAGTAGTCTTTGCAAAACAAATTCGAATTTGTTTATTATCTATAAGATCTTTATTAAAAACAGAAATGGGGATACAAGCAATACCGAATTCCTTAGCGAGTCTTTCTGCAAAGGCAATATCACTTTCGCTAGTTATTTCTGAAAAATCCAATAGTTGGAAATAAGTCCCCTGAGTAGGTGTAAACTTGAATCTGGAATTTTGGATTGCTGTTAAAAAAAAATCTCTTTTTTCCTGATAAAACGGGCCTAAATCTAAATAGTGGGCAGGTTGCTTCAGGTATTCAGCCAGAGCTCGCTGGAAAGGGTGGTTAACACAAAATACATTGAATTCATGAATTTTCTGAAATTCTTTCATTAACTCTGCTGGCGCCGCACAATAACCCATTTTCCACCCGGTTGCATGAAAAGTTTTACCAAATGAGGCACAAACAAAGCTTCGCGATGCCAAATCGGGGTATTTTGAAGCACTCTCGTGGATGTTATTATCAAAAACAATATGTTCGTACACTTCATCACTCAATAAAATGATATTCGTGTCTTTTAGACAACTTTGGAGCATTAACATATCGGAACTCGAAAATACCATCCCACTGGGATTATGTGGTGTATTAATAATGACCATCCTGGTTTTGTTACTAAGATGTGCTTTAAAGACATCCCAATCTATAGCATAGTCCTTTCCTGTTAATTGAATCAATACAGGAATACCACCATTTGCTTTAATAGCCGGTTCATAACAATCATAGGCCGGTTTAAGAACTATTACTTCGTCATTGGGCCAGACCAATGCCGAAATAGCGGTAAAAATAGCTTGTGTAGCTCCTACTGTTATAGTTATTTCAGATTGCGGGTCGTAATTAGTTCCATATAAAAGTGTGATTTTTTTAGCAATAACCTCCTTAAGAGGATAAATACCACCTAAAGGTGCATATTGGTTATGCCCATCTTTCATTGCTTTTGTTACCAATTCGATGAGAGCTGGATCAGGTTCAAAATTGGGAAAACCCTGTGAGATGTTAATCGCATTATGCTCTTTAGCGAGGTTGCTCATTGTACTAAATATAGAATCAGGTAACTTGGGCAATTTAGAAGTAAGATTTTGTGCAGATGACTTCATAGCATATTAGTTATGGTAAAAATAGCAAAAAAGATACGGGGATATTCCAAATAAAAAACCCGGGTAATGCTACCCGGGATTTTAGAAATATATACATTTTTCTCCTAGCCTTTTATTGAGGCACCTAAATACTCTCTATTCATTCTGGCAATATTCTCCAAAGAAATACCTTTTGGGCATTCTATCTCACAGGCACCTGTATTTGTGCAGTTTCCGAAGCCTTCCAGATCCATCTGGCGCACCATGTTTTGTACGCGTTCTGACGCCTCTATTCGTCCCTGGGGCAGCAGAGCAAACTGGGATACTTTCGCGGAAGTAAACAACATAGCACTGGCATTTTTACACGCTGCCACACATGCACCGCAACCAATGCAAGCAGCCGCATTAAATGCCTTATCAGCATTTTCTTTCCTTATAGGGATGGAATTGGCATCAACTGTTCTACCAGAAGTGTTCACGGAAATAAAACCACCTGCCTGTTGAATACGTTCAAAAGCATTTCTATCCACAATCAAATCTTTAATTACTGGGAAGGCCTTAGCTCTAAAGGGTTCAATTACTATAGTGTCCCCATCTTTAAAACTACGCATATGTAGTTGACATACGGTGATAAGTCTGTCCGGACCATGCGGACGGCCATTTATTTGAAGAGAGCATGTTCCACAAATACCCTCACGGCAATCATGATCAAACTCAATAGGAACCTCGCCTTTCGAAATTAAATCCTCGTTTAATATATCCAGCATTTCCAGGAACGACATATCACCTTCAACACCATCCATGGTATAGTCTACTATTTTTCCTTTTGAGGAAGCATCTTTTTGACGCCATATTTTAAGATAAATCTTCATAGCTTATTATTTATAGGAACGCGTCTTTAATTCAATGTTTTCATAAATCAAATTCTCTTTATGCAATTTGGCGTCTTTTGGTTCTCCTTTATATTCCCAGGCCGACACAAATTTGAAATTTTTGTCGTCACGTAAGGCTTCCCCTTCAGGAGTTTGATATTCTTCTCTAAAGTGACCACCGCAAGACTCATTTCGTTCCAGGGCATCCATGGCAAATAGTTCCCCAAGTTCCAAGAAATCTGCCACACGGCCTGCTTTTTCTAATTCCTGATTTTTGTCATCTGCAGCTCCGGGGACTTTTACATTTTCCCAAAAATCCTTCCTTAAAGCAGCAATTTCTTCAACAGCTTCTTTTAATCCTTCAACATTACGAGACATACCACATTTATTCCACATAATTTTACCCAGTTTTTTGTGATAGTAATCAACAGAGTTAATTCCCTTAGCGCTCATTAATTTATTGATCTTATCCAAAACATCTTTCTCGACCTTATCAAATTCTTCAGAATCCGTTGGTATAGGCCCTGTACGGATATCGTCGGCTAAGAAATCACCAATAGTATAAGGCAAAACAAAGTAACCATCAGCCAAACCTTGCATTAACGCGGATGCTCCAAGCCTGTTTGCACCATGGTCACTGAAATTGGCCTCGCCTGCTGAATAACATCCGGGAATGGTAGTCTGTAAATTGTAATCAACCCATAGACCTCCCATGGTATAATGAACCGCAGGATAAATCATCATTGGCGTCTTATATGGATTTTCATCCACAATTTTTTCATACATCTGGAATAGATTCCCATATTTTGCTTCTACCACCTCTTCCCCAAGTTTCCTTATATGTGCATCGTCCGCATTTTTTAGGCCAGATGTGAGCGCTTTTTCACTTCCATATCGCATTATTGCGGCATCAAAATCAAGATATACAGCTTCTCCTGTTTTATTTACTCCGAATCCCGCGTCACACCTTTCTTTGGCAGCTCTGGAAGCAACATCTCTAGGTACAAGATTCCCAAAAGCAGGATATCTGCGTTCTAAATAGTAATCCCTGTCTTCTTCTTTTAATTGTGTAGGCTTTAATTTACCTTCGCGAATTGCCTGAGCATCTTCTAATCTTTTTGGCACCCAAATTCGGCCATCGTTCCTTAAAGATTCCGACATTAAGGTAAGTTTGGATTGATGTTCTCCTGTTACCGGAATACAAGTTGGATGAATTTGTGTAAAACATGGGTTAGCTATAAAAGCCCCTCTGCGATGTGTACGCCACGCAGCCATTACATTTGCACCCATAGCATAGGTAGAGAGAAAAAATAAATTGCCGTAGCCCCCGGAAGCTATTACAACCGCATGTGCAGAATGACGTTCAATTTCACCTGTGATGAGGTTTCTTGTAATAATTCCTCTTGCTTTACCATCCACAATTACCAAATCCAACATTTCATGCCTTGTATAGGACTTAATCTTTCCACGTTGTATCTGCCGGTTCATCGCGGCATACGCCCCTAATAATAGTTGTTGACCTGTTTGTCCTTTAGCATAAAAGGTCCTGGAAACTAAAACTCCACCGAAGGATCTGTTATCAAGAAGGCCCCCATAATCGCGGGCAAATGGTACACCCTGGGAAACGCATTGGTCAATAATATTACCAGACACTTCAGCCAAACGATAGACATTAGCCTCACGCGACCTATAGTCGCCACCTTTTACAGTATCATAAAATAGCCGGTAGTCACTATCGCCATCTCCCTGATAATTTTTAGAAGCATTTATTCCGCCCTGAGCGGCAATAGAGTGTGCCCTTCTGGGGGAATCCTGGTAACAAAATGTTTTAACATTGTATCCCAATTCTGCGAAAGAAGCGGCAGCAGAACCGCCGGCCAGACCAGTACCAACAACGATAATATCAATATTACGCTTATTAGCAGGATTTACTAAATCTATTTCATTTTTATATTTTGTCCATTTCTCAGCCAAAGGCCCCGATGGAATTTTTGAATCAAGAATGCCCATAATTAATGCGTTATAGGGTTAAGATGATGATATATAGCAATAAAGACAAATACCAAAGGAATTACTATTGCATAGATTTTGGTAAATGATTTAATTGATGGGGTATATTTATTGTTTAAACCCATACTTTGAAAAGATGAGGCAAAGCCATGCCATAAATGAAGGCTGAGCAATCCGAAAGAGACAATATAAAGAACAGTTCTCCATATGGGAGCAAATTTCTCTACAGTTTCCACATAATAACGCGTAGGGTCTTCAGGATTGACCTCGATATATTTATAGGTCATTTCATGGATCCAAAAGTCATAGAAGTGCAAACCTAGAAAGGCAAGGACAACAAGACCGGTTATTATCATATTCCGTGAAACCCATGGAGCGTTAGCAGATCCTTTGAATTTGGTGTATTTAATGGTCCGTGCCTGCATATTTTGAACCTCAAGTACTATTCCCATTACAAAATGTATAATAACACCAATAACCAACACGGGCTGCATTATGTATTGTACCAGTCCATTATATCCCATAAAATGGGACCATTGGTTAAAAGTGTCGGGGGATATTACAGAGGTGAAATTAATGGTTACATGAAGTGCCAAAAACAATACCAAAAAAAGACCCGAAAGTGCCATTACCACTTTCCGGGCTATGGACGATTTAATCAGTGAACTCATTAGTTAAAGTTTAGTTGGCCAAATTTAAGTTAAGAGGAAATCATTAACAAATTTCCAGACCTATTAGAATGGTATTTAGATTGATTTTAAGCAAACACAAAAAGTTTGATTGATTTTAGTTGAGAAAACCGGTATAAACCCATAAAAAATAGAACTAAAAAACTTTATGAATTACGATGAATATTATTCTTTCTCATTTTTATCTCCCATATCTGCCAATTGAATCGTTAGGGAGTTGGTAGAGAGCTGTACTTCAATTAAGGATAGAACCAAAGAAACCATAAGAGCAAAGAGACTAATACCAAAGATGAGGTTGGCCCAGAATTCTTGTTCTATATAGATGAGAAACATGGTAATGGCACTAAACAGGAAACTTAGTATTGCTACAGCCTGCATGTTCTTTATAATTTTAAGCCGCCTTTCTAATTGACGGACCTGTATTCCCAACCCACGGGATGCCTTTTCCTGATATTGTTTATGTAGCTGACGTATAAGTGCTGCTATTGCCAAATATCGGGCATTATAAGCCAACATACTTAGTGATATGGCTGGAAATAAAAGTGCCGGGATACTTAGTGTTAATTGCATATAATTTAGGTTTATTCAATTTTGAAAGTAACTTTCTGAATTGCAGCACCTGAGGATATTTCTACCTCATAGGCACCAATAGGTAAATAAGTTTTACCATTTTTGGCCGTTTTAAGTTTCACCTTATTTTTTTTCAAATAATCCAGTTTGCCTTTCTTGGAAAATGCAACATCAAAAGACATAATATTTAAACCTTGGTCTGCATTCAGCATGGCCTCACTTACAACGGTTTTATCTGAAGAAAAAACTTTTGCGGAGTAATTAGTTGATTTTTTCGAATAAAATATTATGTCCAATCCGGGAGTATTTGGTTTTGACCAGGAGCTATAAGGATTACCCCATTTTTGAGAGTGTTTTAGATTTTCTGGTTTAAAAACATGCAATTCCTTGGTAAGGATTTTCTCGTTCATTTTCTGTAAACATGAAATATTTACCTTATAAATACTTCTTCCATGGGTCCCTACCAACAGGTCTTTAGCTTCTGGTTGAATTACCAAATCGTGGACAGCAACATTGGGAATTCCGTTTTGAAATAATTCCCAGGAATCACCTCGATTTATTGACATGTATAGTCCGTTGTCTGTACCTATAAATAAGAGATTTTCATTTTCAGGATCTTCAATTATTATATTTATTGGTGAAGCTGGAATATTGGAAGCAATATTTTTCCAGGAATTACCGTAGTCATTGCTCATATAAACATAGGGTGTAAAATCATCCTTTCGGTAACCATTAAGGCTAACGTATATCCGTTTTTTTTGATGTTTGGAGGCTGCAACCCTGCTGATCCAGAGATTTTGTGGAAGCTCACCTGATATTAAATCCCAGCTGCCACCGCCGTTTTTTGATAGATGAACGAGGCCGTCATCGCTCCCTGAGTAAAGCAAGCCAAACTTTAGGGAAGATTCACTGATTGTTGTTAAAGTACCATAGGCTACATTTCCTTTTTTGCCTCCTTGGGTAAGGTCGCCAGAAATTACTTCCCAGTCGTCTCCCTGGTTAAGAGAACGGTGAAGTTTGTTACTCCCCATGTAAAGAATATCCTGATTATGGGAAGAGAGCAGTATGGGTGTCTGCCAATTAAAACGGAAGGGCTGCTCACCAAGTTCATGTTTGGGTTGTATACTCTTTGTTTTATCTTCATTTAAATTCAAACGATAATAATTACCAAACTGAAATCCGGTGTAAACAATGTCTGAATTTCTCTTATCTATCTGGACTTGCATTCCGTCACCTCCCAGAATCATTTTCCAAGGGTATTGTCCTTTTTGGTGCCATCCACTATTTTCCTCAGAATTGTGGGCTCCTCTCCATACACCATTATCCTGAAGCCCCCCATATACATTATAAGGATTCTCATAGTCAATATTAATGGCGTAGAATTGACCTACGGAAGGGGTATTATTTTTAATCCAATTAGCTCCGTCATCATAAGAGATATTTACCCCACCATCATTTCCATTAATTAGGTGTCCCGGTTTTTGAGGATTAACCCATAAAGCGTGATGGTCTGCATGCACGTTATCCCCATTAATTGAAGTAAAGGTTTTACCACCATCATCTGATTTTATTATGGGTACACCACCCAAATAAATTTTGTTTTTATCTGTGGCATCTACTCTGACCTGTGCAAAATAATATCCATAGCTGTAAAAAAAATCATCAATATATTTTTCATTTCTTTTATTCCAGGTTAATCCTCCGTCTTCACTTCTATATACTTCAGCCCCCACAACCGGGGTATCAAATAATAAGGAATTGGCATTTTCAAGATAGCTGGCAAGATCCTGAGGTTTAGCTGTACCACTTTGAATAAGTTGTTTTACATTCTCAGCTTTGTATTTTTCTTGAAAACCATTTCTTTTTAGGTACTTATCAAGTTCCTTATTATCTAGTTTTAGAAAAGTGTCGACACTCATGGTCTTAAATTGATCTTTAGTAAGTCCGTCAGATTCTTCACGCTCAATTTCCTTCTTTGTTCTTCGATATTGACTGTCCAGGACTGCGTACAAAGTATTTTCATCATATACCGTTAATCCAATACGCCCAACATTTTCACCGGAGGGGAATCCACTATTCCCACCACTTATCTTGGTCCAATTACTGCCACCATCTATACTCTTATAAATACCAGAACCACCGCCGTTACCCTTAAAATTCCAGGCTTTTCTATCTTTTTCCCAAGCTGCCGCATAGATTATATTAAAATTTCCAGGGACAAAAGCCAAATCGATAATACCGGTGGCGTCATTTATATAAAGGGTTTTTTCCCAGGTAGAACCTCCATCTGAAGTTTTATAAATTCCGCGCTCCTCATTATTAGTGTATAAATGACCGGTTACACCCACAATCAACTCGTTGGGGTTATTAGGATTTATTACAATCCTACCAATATGCTGTGAATCTAAAAGCCCCTTATTTTCCCATGATTTACCACTATCATTAGATTTTAAGAGACCAATGCCAGCATAGGATGAACGTGAAGCATTGTTCTCACCAGTTCCTACCCAAATGGTCTCGGAACCCCAATCAATTGCAATATCACCAATATTTTGTGTGGCGGAATTATCCATTACTGGAGAAAATGTGGTACCGTTATTATTTGTATACCAAAGACCACCAGACGCATAGGCTACATAAAATTCTGTAGGATCATCAGGATTTACATCAATATCTACAACTCTTCCACTCATTATTGTAGGGCCAATACAGGAGAAAGGAATATTTTTAACCAGGGAATTAGCCTCCATTTGCTTTTTAAGCATCAGGGCTTCCTCAATATTTTTGGATTGACCTGTTATGGTTTGAGCGATACTTATAAAAAAAACGAAAAATGCAATTGGTAAAAGATTAATTTTCATGAGTTTGAAAATAAATATTAGTGTGTGAAAATATGAATTTACCGTTGTGCAGACAAAAATATAATGATAGACTTCTGGTTATTTAATGATTTGGTAAGGAATTGTTCGAGTCTGAATATTTCTAAATATGGTCTGTCCTTTTGAAGTAAAGATGCTTATGCTTATTTTTGAGGAAAGTACTTTGTTTTATGAAATATGAGCAAATAAAAAGCGAATTGTTTAAGAAGAATCGGGCGAAATTCACAGCTCAAATGAAGCCAAAGAGTATCGCGATTTTTAATTCCAACGACATCTACCCTATTAGTGCTGACAGCACCATGCCCTTTCAACAGCATAGGGATATTATATACCTCAGTGGTGTAGATCAGGAAGAATCCATCCTTTTGCTTTTTCCAGATGCAATTGATAAAAAAAACAGGGAGATATTATTCGTAAGGGAAACTAACGAACACATAGCAATCTGGGAAGGAGCCAAGTTAGATAAGGATCAGGCAACAGCCGTATCGGGTATAGAATCGGTACATTGGTTAACAGATTTTGACAAGGTATTTTTTGGTCTGATGACCGAAGCTGAATGTATTTATTTTAATACCAATGAACACTACAGACAGTCAGTAGAAACTCAAACCAGGGAGGACCGTTTTATTTTAAAATGCAAGAATGATTTTCCAGCACACAGTGTAGCCAAGAGTAATCCCATTTTACAACAGATTAGGGGCGTAAAAGAAGCGGAGGAAATTAAACTTATCCAGCATGCGTGCGATATAACAGAAAAGGGTTTCCGTCGCGTATTAAAATTTTTGAAGTCTGGTATTTGGGAGTATGAATTGGAAGCTGAATATCTTCACGAATTTATACGTAATCGTTCTAAAGGATTTGCTTATACTCCAATAATTGCCTCGGGTAATAATGCCAACGTTTTGCATTACATAGAAAATAATAACCAATGTAAAGATGGCGACTTAATCCTGATGGATGTAGGAGCTGAATATGCAAATTACTCAAGCGATATGACCCGGACCATCCCGGTAAATGGTAAATTTACTGAAAGGCAACGCCAGGTTTATGAAGCGGTACTTCGGGTTAAAAGTGAAGCTACGAATATGTTAGTACCAGGAACTTTATGGGCAGATTATCATATAGAGGTAGGCAAAGTAATGACTTCTGAACTAATTAGTTTAGGATTACTTGATAAAGCCGATATACAAAATGAGAATAAGGACTGGCCCGCTTATAAAAAATACTTCATGCACGGCACGAGTCACCATATGGGATTAGATACCCATGATTATGGAGAACTAAAAAAACCAATGAAGCCGAATATGGTCTTTACTGTCGAGCCAGGAATTTATATACCAGATGAGAAGATGGGTATTCGTCTTGAAGATGATGTAGTAATTATGGACAAAGGAATTCCATTTAATCTAATGCAGAATATCCCAATTGAAGTTGGTGAGATAGAAGATCTTATGAATAACTAATGAAAAAAGTAGCTACGGATTACCTGTTGAAAGTTGAAAATCGTTTGCATTAAAAGCCCGAATTTTTCGCGAATCCTTTTTTGCCAATATTAGCAAGAATAAAAACAACCAAAGCTGGTAAAACCCATCCCATACTTAATTTGCTAAGGGGAATCCATCTTGTAATGGATTCTATGTCACTGCTTAAACCAATACTTCCTAAAAAATCAGGGATACTGAAAAGAATAGTTGTGAATATAACTGCTCTAAAGACTATAGGGGAACCAAATTTTTCAGGAATCACATTGAGTAGGATTAAAACAATTGTAATAGGATAAACAAACATTAGAATTGGCAATGCAATGGCGATAATGTAACCTACGTTAAATTGCCCCACTAGCACTCCAAGTAAACAACTAATCAGAGCTGTAATCAAATATGCTTTGTTGGATTTAGGCAAACGCGATTTTACAAAATCTGCTGTGCCTGCTACAATTCCTACAGCAGTTGTAAAACAAGCCAGGCTTACTAACATGCCTAAAAATAAGTTGGCCTTAGAACCCAGAGTAATTTTACTTATTCCAGTAATTAGTGAAGTACGTGAAATTTCTGCATCAAATTGTCCTTGCATAACCGCCCCCGTAAAAATTAATCCGGCATATATCATTATTAAACCAAATCCCGCCAGCCAACCGGCCCTGACGATTAAGGCTTTTTTACTCTCATAAGAAGCTTCTTTATCCTTTAAGTTAATAGAAGTTATAATAACCCCTCCCACCACAATGGCGCCGATAGCATCAAAGGTTTGATAACCTTCCAAAATTCCTTCTGTAACAGGATTGTTAAAAGTGTTCGTTCCAAAATCTAGTGGGAAAGAAAATAGTGTTATACCCATAATAGATAAGAGGATTAAAATAATTGCTGGGGTTAAGTACTTCCCTATTATGTCCAATAATTTTGTTCGGTTCATTACAAAAATAAATACTAAAATAAAATAGACAATACTGGTACTTAATGCGGAATTATGAAGTAAAGGTGAAATACCCATTTCGTGAGTAACGGAGGCTGTTCTTGGTGAAGGCAGTGAAATTGAAACACCATAAATAATAAAGCAAAAAATCAGGCTAAAAGAAGGTGATACCTTAGAAGCAAAATCAAACATTGTTCCCTGCAGTCTGGCATGACCCAGTATTCCAAATATTGGAATTAAAACGGCTGATATAGCAAACCCAAGAGCAACAAGCCACCATAGTTCCCCGGCTTTAAATCCGAGTTGTGGAGGTAAAATAAGATTTCCTGCACCAAAGAAAAGTGAGAAAAGCGCAAAAGCCGTTACCATCGTTTCCTTTATTCTAACCATAGGATTTATTAAACGTGAAAGATAAATGAAAAAAGGACTAATTCTAAAACAAAATTCAGCCATATAAACTTACAATAGGTCCTAAAAAGAGACGTTCATCGAAAAAAGCATAAAATTTATAGAGGACACTCAATAAAAAGTAAGTTAGAAGCGTTCTGAATTTAAGTTATTTGAATTTAAAATCTCATTAACTTTTACTGAAAGTTTATAATTGCATATCAAGGATCCCCAAACCCTACCAATGCAGACCTAAAACCTACATTATGAAGAAAATATTTTGCAATATTTTTGGCCACCATTATTCTGTATCCAAGAAGGTGACCTTGCACATAAAAGAATATAAGTGTGTGCATTGTGGCAAGGAAGTCACAACAGACGTAAGCGGAAATCTTTCCGTTTTAACCCCTGAACTTCAGGAGATCAATGATACCTTAGAAGACTTATACCAAAAAAGACATAGGACTACCCAACAGGTAGCTTAATTATGCTTTGGCAAAAGAATTCCACCCCTGAGCGGTAAGAGGAATTTTAGAATTATTCCTGGAAACTAAGTGTGCGCCTTCATTCTTTTCTGTTATGTGCCCCACAACAGTAAAGTTAGGATTGCCCTTTAATTCCGGGAATTTTTTTTGATCAATAGTGAACAATAACTCATAATCTTCTCCTCCGCTTAAAGCAACTAAAGTACTATCCAGTTTAAACTCTTCGCATGCAGAAATTACCGTTGGATCTAATGGAATTTTATCTTCATAAAGATTGCAACCAACATTACTCTGTTTGCATAAATGGAGAATTTCAGAAGAAAGACCATCGCTGATATCAATCATGGAAGTTGGCTGAATATTCAATTTTTTTAATAATTCAACTATATCTTTTCTAGCCTCTGGTTTTAATTGGCGTTCAATGATATAACTATATGCAGACAGATCTGGTTGATTATTTGGATTAACCTTAAATACTTCCTTTTCACGTTTTAAAACTTGCAACCCCATATAGGCAGATCCCAGGTCACCACTAACCACCAGGAGGTCATTTGGTTTTGCTTCACTCCTGTAAACAATGTCTTCTTTGGCTGCTTCACCTAAAGCTGTAATACTTATAATCATTCCCGTAGTAGAAGAGGAAGTATCTCCCCCAACCAGATCTATTTTGTATAGCTCACAGGCCAGGGCAATGCCTTCATAGAATTCTTCCAAAGCCTCTAAAGGAAACCGATTGGAGACTGCTACAGATACTGTAATCTGAGTAGCCGTTGCATTCATCGCATAAATGTCAGATAAATTAACCATTACAGCTTTATATCCCAAGTGTTTTAGCGGCATATAGCTGAGATCAAAATGTATCCCTTCTAGCAACAAATCTGTGGAGACAAGTGTCTTTTTATCTTTAAAGTCAAGTACCGCGGCATCATCACCAATACCCTTAATTGTAGATTTATGCTGCAATTTAAAGTTCTGGGTCAGATGATCTATTAATCCAAATTCACCCAATTGTTCTAGCGGGGTATTCTCCTGGTTCTTATCTTCAAGCATGGTACAAAAATAAGCGGATGGGAATAATATATTATCTTTATCGCGAAAAAGAATAATTATTTATTGCCCCGTGAACAAAACGCTCCCACTTTTACTATGTCTGCTATTTCTGGCAGGATGCTCTAATAGCGATGATTCTTTCACTGATGATGATGATTCTCCTACTGATGATGGTGATATTATTGAAAATCCCCAAACTGGTTTTTTCCCTTGTGAAAATGGTATGGCAGGCATTTACCCCTGCAATGGTTATGACTTCCTGGGCCAGATTTCTTTGACAGAATTCAGTGCTTCTTCAGCAAATGACATTTGGGGGTGGACAGACCCATCAACAAGTAAAGAATATGCGTTGGTTGGTTTAGATAATGGTACTGCCCTTGTTGATATAACTGATACGGAAGAACTTATTTATCTTGGGAAATTACCTTCTGCTACTGGTATAAGTCCTTGGAGGGATATAAAGGTGTATCAGGACCATGCATTTATTGTGTCTGAGGCCGGCGGCCATGGGATGCAGGTTTTTGATTTAACCAAATTGAGGAATGTGGTGAATTCTCCGGAAACTTTTGAAGCAGATACCCGCTATACTGGTTTTGGTAATGCACACAATATTGTTATCAATGAAGTTAGCGGATATGCGTATGCAGTTGGCACTGATACTTTTAACGGAGGAGCGCACTTCATTAACATTCAGGACCCCAAAAACCCAATCGCTGAAGGAGGTTATGGAGCCAACGGTTACTCTCATGATGCACAAGTTGTTACTTATAACGGCCCTGACGCCGATTATACCGGGCAGGAAATTTTTATTGGGGCGAATGAAAATCAAGTTGCTATAGTGGATATCACGGATAAAGATAACCCTATGCAGATCAGTACTATTCAATACACTAATTTGGGATATACACATCAGGGTTGGTTTTCTGAAGACCAGCGCTATTTTATTTTAGGAGATGAATTGGATGAGATCAGCTTTGGTTTTGATTCGCGGACATTGGTTTTTGATCTTTCGGATCTTGATAATCCGGTATTACACTATACTTATTTAGGCAAAACTGCAGCAATTGATCACAACGGTTATGTAAAAGGGGACGCTTTTTATCTTGCAAATTATACTGCAGGAATACGAATTCTTGATATTTCAGGCATAGATGGGCAAAGTATTATTGAAGAGGGTTTTTTTGATACATATCCGGCTAATAACACTGCTGCTTTTGAAGGCGTATGGAGTGTTTATCCTTATTTTGAAAGTGAAAAGATTATTGTTAATGATATCAATTCCGGTCTCTTTGTTATTAAAAAATCAAATTAGAATAGCGGTGAAAAACATTTTGATAGTAGCCATAGCGCTGTTTTTCTTTTCATGTTCAGATGACGATTCTGTAATTCAGGACAACGGCTATGACGAAGCCGTGTTTTTAGGTGAGCTTGATTGGGTGAAGAGTTTCGGTGGCACAGGCGAAGAAACAGCACAATCAGTAATACATACGGTGGATGGCGGTTATGCAATTCTTGGGTATTCAAAAAGTACTGATGGAGATCTTGCGGGGAAATCTACTCCAGTAAATGACTATTGGGTTTTGAAATTAGATGAGGAAGGTAATGTGGCATGGAGTAATACTTATGGGGGCAGTAAGGATGACCGGGGCCAGTCAATTATTCAGACCTCAGATGGCGGGTATGCCGTTACGGGTTACGCTATGAGCGATGATGGGGATGGAAGTAACAATGAAGGATTCCATGATAACTGGATTTTAAAACTGGATGAATTAGGGGCAATTGAATGGGAAAAAAGTTTTGGGTTTTCCGGTCATGATCATTCATATGATTTATTACAAACTGCTGATGGAGGATTTTTCTTCGCAGGATTTTTGGATATTACAGCCGCTCTTGACGATGGCACTTATTACAAAGGCAATTTTCTTACCAGACATGGTGTGGGGGAATTTTGGGGAACTAAAATAGATACCAATGGCAATTTGGAATGGAGGAGTTACTACGGAGGCACTAACAATGATAGAGCCCATGCGGTTATTGAAGCGGACGATGGCGGTTTTGTGATGGCAGGGTTTTCTGAAAGTGATGATTATGATATTTCGAACACCAAGGGCAGTTACGACTTTTGGGTAATTAAATTAACAGCTACGGGTGAATTGTTATGGGAGCGATCCTTTGGCGGTTCCGGCATTGAAGTCGCTTATGATATTGCCAAAACTGATGATGGGGGCTATGTGGTTACCGGGAACACATTTAGCACTGATAAAGATATTGCGATGAATCATGGTGAATCTGATGTGTGGCTTATTAAAATAGATGATAATGGTAAGCTGTTATGGGAAAAGACCTTTGGAGGTTCGCAGTTCGATGCCGCCCAGGGGGTAAGTACTACATACGACGGTGGATTTATTATTACCGGAAATTCGAAAAGCATTGATGGGGATGCTGAAGAAAATCAAGGAGAAAACGACATTTGGCTCATAAAAACAGATCCTGATGGAAATATGATCTGGCAGGGCTCTTATGGAGGATCAGATTTGGATTATGGTTTTGATGCAGTTGAGAATCTTGATAAAAGTATACTTTTAGTTGGTGAAAGTTCCAGTAATGATTTCCCAAACCTCATGAATAAGGGACTTTCGGACGTTATAATTATAAAAATCAAATAAATGTCTTCACTTAAAGGCTTCCTTTAAAAGCCTGACTTTTAAAACCACCTTTTTTATCTACCTATTACTCATGTATATCTAAAAGCTGATAGATAACGCCTATTGTTCTATGCGTTATAATAATGTTAGTAATTATGGTAAAACCCTAACTATACCCTATATTTGTAAACTATTTAGAATAATACCAAATAAGGATATATAATGATTAAAGTATCAGAAACAGCAAAACAGCGGGTTACCTTACTCATGACGGAGGAAGGTTTTGACGCTGAAAAGGATTTTGTTAGGGTTGGTGTGAAAAGTGGAGGTTGCAGCGGTTTATCCTATGAATTAAATTTTGACAATAAAGTAGATGAGGCTGATAAGGTTTTCGAAGACAATGCTGTACGCATCATTGTAGATAAGAAAAGTTTTCTCTATCTGGTAGGCACAACTCTGGAGTATTCCGGAGGGCTTAATGGTAAGGGCTTCGTTTTTAATAATCCAAATGCACAGCGCACATGTGGCTGTGGAGAGAGTTTTTCATTATAAAAATATTGACCCTTTGAGGGGTTTAATGGCCTATGGCATATACCGAAGAAGAATTAAAAAAAGAGCTGGAAACCAAAGAATATGAATATGGTTTCTATACTGATATTGAGTCTGACACTTTTCCAAAAGGGTTAAATGAGGATATTGTAATAGCTATTTCTAAGAAGAAGGAAGAACCGGAATGGATGACGTCATGGCGCCTGGAAGCTTTCCGTGCCTGGAAGGAAATGATAGAGCCCGAATGGGCTAACATTAACTATAAAAAACCTGATTTTCAAAATATTTCATACTATTCGGCACCTAATTCTAAGCCTAAATACGATAGTTTAGACGAAGTTGATCCTGAATTATTGGATACATTTAAAAAATTGGGAATTTCTTTGGATGAACAGAAAAAGCTCGCAGGTGTAGCGGTGGATATTGTAATGGATTCAGTTTCTGTTGCAACTACTTTCAAAAAAACACTGGCAGAAAAAGGAATTATCTTTTGCTCTATCTCGGAAGCAATAAAAGAACATCCCCAATTAGTTAAAAAGCACCTTGGTACTGTAGTGCCACAAAAGGATAATTTCTATGCGGCCTTAAATTCGGCAGTATTCTCAGACGGATCTTTTTGCTATATCCCAAAAGGTGTAAGATGTCCAATGGAATTGTCAACTTATTTTAGAATAAATCAGGCAGGCACCGGACAATTTGAACGCACGCTTGTCATTGCTGATGAGGGAAGTTATGTGAGTTATCTGGAAGGTTGTACGGCACCATCAAGGGATGAAAACCAATTACATGCTGCCGTAGTGGAACTTATCGCTTTGGATAATGCGGAAATTAAATATTCCACAGTTCAAAATTGGTATCCAGGCGACAAGGAAGGAAAAGGGGGAGTATACAATTTTGTCACAAAAAGAGGGTTGTGCGAGAAAAACGCCAAAATTTCTTGGACACAGGTAGAAACCGGATCAGCTATTACCTGGAAGTACCCATCCTGTATTTTAAAAGGAGATAATTCTATAGGTGAGTTCTATTCCATCGCGGTAACAAATAATTATCAGCAGGCCGATACGGGAACCAAAATGATCCATTTAGGGAAAAACACCAAAAGCACGATTATTTCTAAAGGTATTTCTGCCGGGAAGTCACAAAATAGCTACAGAGGATTGGTACAAGTGAATAGCAGGGCAAAGAATGCCCGGAATTTTTCGCAATGTGACTCCTTGCTGATGGGAAATGACTGCGGGGCACATACTTTTCCATATATAGAAGTCAAGAATAAAACAGCACAGATTGAACATGAAGCAACAACCAGTAAAATAGGGGAAGATCAAATTTTTTATTGCAATCAGAGAGGAATAGAAACGGAAAAAGCCATTGCCTTAATTGTAAACGGTTTTAGCAAGGAAGTACTTAACAAACTTCCCATGGAATTTGCCGTTGAAGCCCAAAAACTTTTGGAAATCAGCCTTGAAGGTTCAGTAGGTTAATTACTATGAAAGAATTTGAAGCTTTTGCTCAGGAAATGAAGGCTAAGGTATATTTACAACATCAAAAGGACGACTTTAATAAAATGCAAAAGCACCTCAATATTTAAACTAAAGAGAATATGTTAAAAGTAAATAATCTGCACGCAGGTGTAGAAGGGAATGAAATATTAAACGGAATAAACCTGGAAGTAAAGGCAGGAGAGGTACATGCTATTATGGGTCCTAATGGTTCGGGAAAAAGCACCCTTGCATCAGTGATAGCCGGAAAGGAAGAGTTTGAAATTACAGAAGGAAGTATTGAATTGGATGGCGCAGATCTGGAAGACACTTCCCCTGAAGAAAGAGCGCACAAAGGAATTTTTCTTTCGTTTCAGTACCCTGTAGAAATACCCGGCGTTTCCGTGACGAATTTTATGAAAACAGCCATAAATGAGTCCAGGAAAGCACGCGGATTAGAAGACATGCCAGCCAACCAAATGTTGAAACTTATCCGTGAGAAATCCGAATTGCTGGAAATTGACAGAAAGTTTTTATCTCGTTCTTTAAATGAAGGATTCTCAGGGGGCGAAAAAAAGCGAAATGAAATTTTTCAAATGGCTATGTTAGAACCAAAACTCGCCATTTTGGATGAAACAGATTCCGGTCTGGATATTGATGCCCTGCGAATTGTAGCCAATGGGGTGAATAAACTTAGGAGCAAAGACAACGCTATTGTCATTATTACTCATTACCAACGATTGTTGGAATATATTATTCCAGATTTTGTACATGTCATACACGACGGTAAAATTGTAAAATCAGGGACTAAACAATTAGCATTGGAATTGGAGGATAAGGGATACGATTGGTTAAAAAATGAGTCGGTTGTCTAATATCCCGGTTAAATTAATTGAATATTTGAAAGCGAATTGTTTTATAAAGGAGATAAACAGAAAACAAAATGATGGATTTAAAGGATAAACTGGTTTCTTCGTTCCTGGCATTTGAGAACAATGTAGATGTGGATCATCCGGTTCATGATATACGCTCGGAGGCAATTAAAAACTTTGAACTTAAAGGTTTTCCTAACAGAAAACAGGAGGCCTGGAAATACACTTCTTTGAACAGTTTACAGAAGATAGATTTCAGCATCTTTCCAAAAGAAATAAATGCCTTGGAATACAAAGATGTTAAACGTTATTTTCTTCATGAGATAGATACTTATAAAATTGTATTTATTGATGGAGTATATAGTTCATTCCTTTCCGAAACCACACATGACGGCGTGGATATATGCCTTATGAGTGCTGCACTAAGTAAACCGATGTATAAGCAGATAATAGATGTTTACTTTAATAAAGTAGCCTCAAAAGAGGAATCGCTAACAACATTAAATACTGCATTTAGTAAAGAGGGGGCTTATATATATATCCCCAAAAATAAAATGCCCAAAAAGCCAATAGAAATATTGCATTTTGCTACGGGTAATGAAGCCGCATTGTTGTTGCAACCCCGAAACTTAATTATTGCAGAAGAAAATGCCGAGCTTCAGATTATAGAGCGCCATCAGAGTCTTACTTCTAATGAAATATTAACAAATTGCGTTACCGAAATTTTTGCAGCAAAAAATGCTATTGTAGATTATTATAAAGTTCAAAATGACGTTAAAAATGCGTCCTTAATAGATAATACCTACATTTCTCAAAAGAGCAATAGCGTAGTGAAAGTTCATACCTTTTCCTTCGGAGGAAAGTTAACCAGGAATAATCTTAATTATTACCAGAATGGGGAATATATTGATTCTACCATGAAAGGGGTAACTATACTCGGCGAAAAACAACATGTAGACCATCATACTCTGGTACATCACAGAGAACCTAATTGCGAAAGTCATCAGGATTATAAAGGAATTTATGGAGAAAAGTCCATAGGAGTATTCAATGGTAAAATTATAGTCGATAAAATTGCCCAAAAGACCAACGCTTTTCAACAGAACAATAATATTTTGATAAGTGACAAGGCTACCATCAATACCAAACCACAATTGGAGATCTTTGCAGATGATGTAAAATGTTCTCATGGTTGTACTATTGGACAATTAGACGAAGAGGCACTATTTTATCTGCAAACCAGGGGAATACCAAAAAAAGAAGCTGCCGCACTCCTGATGTATGCGTTTGCTAATAATGTGTTGGAAAGTGTTCGAATTCCTGAATTAAAATTGAGAATTAATAGACTGATTGCTAAAAAATTGGGTGTTCAACTGGGATTTGATCTTTAATATTTAGTTTAGCTATAAATAGATCCGGTCTTATGATTAAAACCAAATTGGATATTGAAACTATTCGCAAGGATTTTCCTATTCTCAATAGGAAAGTTAATGGATATCCATTAGTTTACCTTGATAATGCGGCTACTTCTCAGACACCAAAACAAGTCATAGATAGTATTGTAGATTATTATTCTCGCTATAATTCAAATATTCATAGGGGAGTGCATACCTTATCACAGGAGGCTACAGATGCTTTTGAAAACGCACGAATAAAGATTCAAGAACATATAAATGCGGTTGAATCTTATGAAATTATTTTTACTTCAGGCACTACAGATAGTATTAACCTGGTGGCTAATGGTTTTACATCATTTCTAAAAAAAGGAGATGAGTTACTGGTATCTGCGATGGAACACCATTCCAATATAGTTCCATGGCAAATGCTATGTGAACGAACGGGCGCTATCTTAAAAGTAATTCCAATGAACCGGGAGGGTGAGCTCCTTATGGATGAATACACCCAATTGCTTTCCAATAAAACTAAATTGGTAGTTTGTAATCATGTATCGAATGCTTTGGGTACAATAAACCCAATAGAACAAATTATTTCATTGGCGCATGAGGTCGGAGCAGCCGTTCTTATTGACGGCGCCCAGGCGGCACCCCATATTAAAATAGATGTTCAAAAGTTGAAAGTTGACTTTTATACAATTTCTGCACATAAAATTTGTGGACCAACTGGGATAGGTATTTTGTATGGAAAGGATGAATGGCTTACAAAATTACCACCATATCAGAGTGGAGGAGAGATGATAGAAGAAGTTACGTTCGAAAAAACAACCTATGCCGATTTGCCACATAAGTTTGAGGCAGGAACTCCAAATATATGTGGTGGAATAGCTTTTGGAGTGGCGCTGGATTACATGAATTCTTTGGGTTACAATGCAATCGCCAGTTATGAAAAAGAGCTCCTGGAATATGCTACTAAGGAACTTACGTCGATCAAAGGACTTAAGATATATGGAACTGCCGCACATAAAACATCAGTCATTTCCTTTAATGTAGAAGGCATTCATCCATATGACATTGGGACTATTCTGGATAAATTAGGAATTGAGGTAAGAACGGGGCATCATTGTGCGCAACCCGTCATGGATTACTTTAAAGTACCTGGGACAATAAGAGCGAGTTTTAGCTTTTATAATACCAAAAAAGAAGTAGATATTCTTGTAGAAGGAGTAAAGAAAGCGAAACAGATGCTAAGCTAAACAATGCTTGTTATCATTTTCCCAAACTATTGAAAACCACTAATACTTATTGTATTTTAGCCGAAAGCCTTTTTATGAGTATTGAAGAAATTCAGAACGAAATTGTAGAAGAGTTTTCCATGTTTGATGACTGGATGCAGCGTTATGAATATATGATAGAATTGGGTAAATCACTTCCCTTAATTGAAGAGCAGTATAAAACAGAAGACAATATAATCAAGGGCTGCCAGAGTAAGGTTTGGGTGCATGCAGAATTAGAGGAGGGCAAACTGGTTTTTACAGCTGATAGTGATGCTATTATTACTAAAGGTATTATTGCCATTTTAATTAGGGCTTTTAGCAATCAAAAACCGATAGATATTATAGAGGCAAATACAGATTTTATAGATAAAATAGGTCTTAAGGATCATTTATCTCCAACCAGGGCGAATGGGCTGGTAAGTATGATAAAACAATTGAAATTATATGCAATTGCATACCAAACACAATTGAATTAAATAATTAATCCGAGAGATATGAGTGAAACAGCGTTAAATACGCAGGAACTTGGCGAGAAAATAGTGACTGTTCTCAAGACAATTTATGATCCCGAGATTCCTGTTGATATTTATGAATTGGGATTGATTTATGATGTTTTGGTCAATGAAGCTAGGGATGTAAAAATATTGATGACGCTTACTTCACCTAATTGTCCTGTAGCGGAAACTTTACCAGTTGAGGTAGAAGAAAAAGTAAAATCTCTGGATCTTGTTAAAGATGCAGAAGTTGAAATTACCTTTGATCCTCCCTGGACCCAGGATCTAATGAGCGAAGAAGCCAAACTGGAGTTGGGACTTCTCTAGTTTTAGTGATAAAAGAAAATAAATCTGAAAGTATGTCTGAAATAGTGAATCGTGTAACCCAAAGCAAACTGGTGACCCTCGATTTGGAAGAATACTATCCTGAAGGGACCAGGTTACAAATAGACATCAAAGAGTGGCTTTTCGAGGATCTTATACTTAAAGAGAAGGAATTTAGGAACCAAGTAGCTTTGCATAATTGGGAACAATATAGTGATGCTTATGTGGCTCTTAACTGCTCTTCAGGTGCCATAGTCCCAGGATGGGCTTTTATGCTTATCTCCACAAAATTGCAACCCTATGCAAAGAAAGTGGTTTTAGGTTCTTTGGAAGATTTGGAAACAACTGTTTTTCAATCAATAATTGAAAACCTTGAAGTCTCCGACTTTAAAGATAAATCTGTAATAATTAAGGGCTGTAGCAATAAACCTATACCACCAAATGCCTATCTATGGGCTACTATTAAACTTCAACCAGTAGTTAAAAGTATCATGTATGGAGAAGCCTGTTCTTCCGTGCCTTTGTTTAAAAGGAAATAGAAACCACTTTTTTTAAATTTTCTTCATAATCCTTACATTAGCCGTTCTAAACAAAAACACTAGACATTATGAAAAGAATGTTTTTAATTCTGGCCTTGGGGGGAAGTATTTTTAATTCCTTTGCCCAGACAGAAGACGAATTAAAAGCAGTAAAGGCAAGTAAAAATGATTCTATAGCTGCCATTCAGGGGCGGGTAGATGCTATTCAGGCT
>Ga0209567_10000039_pt1 | contig 56285 bp, 42 predicted proteins | sample COG_12_FD_184756 | JGI IMG/M metagenome (GOLD analysis project Ga0209567, IMG submission 184756) | Pelagic marine sediment microbial communities from the LTER site Helgoland, North Sea, for post-phytoplankton bloom and carbon turnover... | ecosystem: Environmental > Aquatic > Marine > Neritic... | reverse complement strand
GCTCGCTAGTGCTTCGCGAATGCGCCTTGAATTCGGATGCTTGTCGCTTCGCTGAATGTCACAGAATTTACGACGGGGTACACTAGCGGGGCGAGAGAACCCGGAGGCGATTGGACGAGGTCCGCAATACGGGGCAGATACAAAAACAGCCCGGCCGCTCCGGGGGAATTCTCGGGCTTGTGGCGGATGCATAGTGAAATGGCAGACAAAGACGGCATTCAAACCCAGGGCGGGCCCTACAGGAGCCCAATCGACCCGGTCGAACTGGATCTGGAATCGGTGTTCCAGTTCCGATGCCACAAAGACATCGCCTGCTTCAATGCGTGCTGCAAGAACATAGATATAACGCTCACTCCTTACGACGTACTCAGACTGAAACGGCGGCTTGGGCTGTCCTCCAGCGAATTCGTGGCCACATACACCGTGCCGTTTGCGATGGATCACCACGATATGCCCGGTCTCAAGATGGCGACGAAGCCTAAAACCACGCAGTGCGTATTTCTAAACGAGGACGGTTGCGGCATATATGAAGATCGCCCTATCGCCTGCCGCTACTATGCATTGGGATCGATGGGAGTGCGAAAAAAGGCTGCTTCCGACGTGGAGGACATTTTCTTTGTCGTGAGAGAGGAACATTGTCTGGGCCACCAGGAACCAGATCGTCAAACGGTAGCGCAGTACAGGCAGCAGCAAGGGTGTGAAGGGTACGACCAGGCAAACAGGACCTGGCGGGAGATCATTCTTAAAAAGCGATCCGGTGGACCCGCTATAGGAGCCCCGTCGGAGCGCAGTCTGCAGCTGTTCGATATGTGCAGCTACGACATGGACAGCTTCCGGGAGTTTATTCAGACGGAAGGTTTCGAAGAAGTCTTCGATATCAGCGATAATGACAAAAAGACGATGATCGAGGACGAGGATAAACTATTGCAGTTTGCTCTCCGCTTCATGAAACAGGTTCTTTACGGCGAACGGTCAATTCCAGTCAGGCAAGGGGCGAAGCAATCCCGGCTGCGGCGGCACCGGGCAGGAAGTTGACGGGGGAACAACGTGTCGGCAAATTATCAACTTCGCCTGAAACTACGTAACCGTTTCCTCAATCTGGTGCAGAGACGGTTGAGCAAGATGGGTGTCGCCATGACCGCGGATTGCGAGGGGCAGATGGACAAAATGATATCGATCGGGTTGTCCCGGCTGGAGCACCAGCGCGCGCTCGAAAAGGAGGAAATCATCATGGTAACAGAGGCGACCATGTTCAGAATAATGAAGGACCTCTATGAGCGGGCGCAGGCGTTGGGCACTTTTCCGATGGTCGACGCCAGGGCCTTCGAGGGTACGAAGAAGAGACTTTCGCCGCTGTGGCCGTTTTTTTAACCCTCTGCCTTCGATTTAAGCAGTGATGGCGGATTCCCGGGATACGATCTACATCGTCGATGCCAGTATCTACGTTTTTCGGGCCTGGTTTTCCCTGCCTGATACGCTGACCGGCACCGACGGCACTCCGGTCAATGCCGTATATGGATTCATAAGATTCGTCACGGAGCTCCTGGAGCAAACTCGCCCGTCCCACGTGTTCTTCGCATTCGATGGAAGCCTTACCAGCTCTTTTCGGAATGAACTCTATGCGGACTACAAGGCAAACCGTGAATCCGCTCCCCCGGAACTGAAGAAACAGTTCGAACTTTGCCGGTCCCTGATTACGGCGTTGGGCATGCTGCAGCTGGCCCACGATCGATTCGAAGCGGATGATTTGATCGCCACGGTGGCTCGAAACATGCGGGAGCGCGGTTTCAAGAACGTTATCGTCACTTCCGATAAGGACCTGGCCCAGATCATCGGGACGGAGGATTTATGGTGGAATTTCACGAAAAAAGAGCGGCTCTCCTCCGCAGGAGTGCACGAGCGGTTCGGAGTGTGGCCCCATCAGATTACCGACTATCTGGCCCTGGTGGGGGACAGCGTAGATAATATTCCCGGGGTGCCCGGGGTCGGCGCCAAAAGCGCCGGAAGGCTGCTCCGGTTGTACCCGAATCTGGACAAGCTCTATGACAACATTGCCCAGGTATCCCAACTCGCCATAAGAGGGGCCGGCAGGATCGCGTCCAACCTGAAACAGCACGAGGAGCAGGCGTTCCTGGCGCGGGAACTCGCCAAGCTGGTTACCGATGTACCATTGAATCGCGGTATCAGCGATTTCGAAATCACGCCTCCCGACAACGCCGAACTGGAACGTTTGACGAATTTGATTGGACGCGGCGACGGCTACGTCGAGCGCATCCGGGAAGTGCTGCGTAGCTGAGCAGGTCAGCGCGCGGACGCGTCGACGACCGGGTTCGATATGCGGGCTTTTGTGAAAGCGATATAATGTACTGAAGGTTAACGGTCCAGGCACCCATGTACGCGTCATTCTTTGGCTTATCCGAAGTGCCATTTTCGATTGCACCGGATCCCCGTTATTTGTATATGAGCAAACGCCATCGCGAGGCGATGGCGCATCTGGTATACGGGATCAACGAAGGCGGCGGATTCGTGCAGCTGACCGGCGAGGTCGGCAGCGGGAAGACCACGCTGTGCCGTTGTCTACTCATGCAGCTGCCTGAAAACGTCGATGTAGCACTGATCCTGAATCCTCTGATCAGCGAGGCGGAACTGCTGGCCACGCTGTGTGACGAAATTGGGATCGAGTATTCACCGGATGCGACAGCGACGAATCTTCTCAAGGTCTTGAACCAGCACCTCCTCGCAAACTACGCCGAGGGCAGAAGAACAGTGCTGGTCATCGACGAGGCGCAATTGTTGACGCGCAGCGTACTCGAGCAGGTCAGGATACTTACTAATCTGGAAACGACCAGGCAAAAGTTGTTGCAAGTGATACTGATCGGACAACCGGAGCTGTCGGAGATACTTGGCCGGGAGGATCTGAAGCAGCTCTCACAGCGCATCACCGCGCGCTATCATCTGGAACCCCTGAACCTCAATGATACACGGGAGTATGTCAAATACAGGCTGGCTGTCGCCGGCTGCGAGCGCCGTGTGTTCAGCAGCCGGGCTGTGCGCCGCGTATACCAACATTCGGCTGGAGTGCCGAGGCTGATCAATGTGATATGCGATCGTGCTCTGCTGGGCGCCTACACCAGAAATGAGAAAAATGTGTCTGGGGCGGTCGTGCGCAAGGCTGCTCGGGAAGTATTGGGTGAGTCGCTTCGCCGTCACACCGGCAAATGGTGGGCGCCGGCTATTGCCGTGGTGCTGGTTCTGGGAGTGTTGTTCGTGTTTCCCAACACACGCGCAGGCATTTTTGATGCGGGCAGGCAACTTCATTCCCTGTATGCCCAGACCATGGAATCGGCTCGTCACTCTTTTCGATCGTTGATGGAGGACAGCAGTAAAACGGATACAAGCCGGCCCCGGATTGTGCCCAAGATCGGCCTGAATGAGGGCACAGGGAACATCGGCGCAGCCGTAACGGTCGGAAGCGCGGGGATATAGCCGTGTCCTACATACTCGATGCGCTGAAAAAATCCGAAAAAGAGCGATCCCTGGGTAGCGTGCCGACGCTCGGGGCTGCTGAACAATTTGAGGAGCGTAGCGTCCCTTTGCGCTGGTTCTTGCTGACTGTCATATGCCTGATGGTCGCGATTCTGTCGGGAGGCGCCTGGATGCTTTGGTCATCCAGGCCCGGGCCGGGGCCCGTCGCCGGGTCCGACGCGGCCTCGGTCTTGCCGGCAACGGTCCCGTCCGCCGAGGAGACGCAAACTCGGAGCTCACCCGCGGATGAAGCAACCGTTGTTCCGGCAGATCCCGTGCCGATCGCAAAGGTCGATGATTCGATCAGAGCCCGCATTCCGGAGGTCGAGATCAATGTCTTGTCGTATTCCGAAGACGTGTCCAAGCGATTTGTAATGATAGGGCAGAATATATTCAAGGAAGGTGAAGAAGTCGTGGAAGGCTTGGTGATATCGGAGATTCGAAACACTGACGTGATATTCGGTTTCGACGGCATCAAGTTCATCATGGAACCCTGAACCGCGAACTTATCCCATGCATCAACGACACCGTCAACTCGGTAGAAGAAGTTTCAACGACCAGAGTGCACGGAACAAATCTGAAGCGTGAATTGACGCGACTAAAGAGAGTAGTTATCAATGCCAATCTACGAATTTTATTGTCAGGACTGCCACACCATCTACAATTTTTATTCCGCGCATATCAATACCGATAAAACGCCGGCCTGCCCGAATCAGGAATGCGAAAATCGGGGTCTGGAGCGTCAGGTGTCGCTGTTTTCCATATCCAAGGGGCGTTCCGAGAGCGACGCTGAAGATGACGGACTGGCGGGCATCGACGAAGGCAAGCTCGAGCAGGCAATGATGTCTCTCGCCGGGGAAGTAGACAACCTGGATGAGGACGATCCGAAACAGGCCGCGGCTATGATGCGCAAGCTCTTCGATTCCACCGGAATGAAACTGGGTGACAGTCTCGAGGAAGCAATGTCGAGAATGGAAGCAGGTGAAGATCCGGACAAGATCGAACAGGAGATGGGTGACATTCTGGAGGAAGAAAATCCGTTTTCGACAAAGCCCAGGAAGATGCTCAACGACTTCCGCAGGAAATACCTGCCGCCCAAAGTCGACGAGCGGTTATATGAGCTTTAACCTTCGTATTGCTAGTTCTATTACTAGTTCATCATTACCTGTGATCGCCTCGCCACCTGTGGTTGACGCATGCGTGAGTACATGATCCATGCAAGCATATAAACGATGGTGGCCAAGAGTAGGGTATTCTGAATACCGTAAAATATCGAGACCAGGACGCTGGCCAGCCCGCCAACCACGGTAAACAATCCGTTGAATGCCCATGCCCATGCCACCACGCCGTTGGCCTGCCCGGACACGGCAATTATGCCTAGAGGAAAAGGCATTCCCAGGAAAAAGGTGAGAGGCAGGATGATGGCGATGGATGCCGTTATCCGGACCCAAGTTTCGGCCGTCAGCAGACTGCTGAATACCGCGTCGTAAGTGATCAGGAAAGCGCAGGAGTACGCCATTATGCCCAGGAACGGCACGGACCAGAGCTTCTGAGGAGACAGCCTGAACGAATGCGAAAACAAACTGCCGAGTCCGGCGCCAAGGAGGAACGTGAACACCACCGTGGTATAGGTGTAAAGCGGGTAGCCGATCAGTTTCATGAAGGTCTGAATGAAAATGAGTTCGTAGATGATGAATCCGGCGCCGAGACAGGAAAAATAGGTAACGAAGCTGCCCTTCCGGTCCCACTTCGATTTGCCGACATCCGAATAGAGCAGCGGTACGAACAGAAATATCAGTGACAGCGTCAAGGCAGTCCCTCCACTGACAAAAAAGTGGATTACATCGGTGGGGATGCCCGACTGAAGTCTCGAGTTCAGCAGTTTAGACACCGATTTGCTCATGTAGTTATCCGGATCGGTATTGACCCGTCGCATTTTTTTTCTAATGAAATTGAAATATGGCTGATCGTCTGTGGCAGGCGCGACCCGGTAGTCGATGCTGTTGATCATCTCCGGGGGCAGATCACCGCTGTAGAAGTCGTCGCCGAGAAAACTCTTGCCGAACCGGGTCGGTTTCTCGATCAGCTTGATTTTCATGTACTGCCTGGCTTCGAGGATCTCCTCCTCGGTCCAGGGAGACATCTTGATCAGCAGCGTTGGCAGATTGTCCTGGTATCCCTGGACTTCGAACACCAGCACGTGCTCCCTGAAATTACCCCGGCCCATTTGTTTCCATGCCAGTGCCGCCGTAGTGATCATCCGAGGGTAGACATGGTGGTTGATATGCAGGATCCCGTCGTCCGCCAGGTGTTCGAAAAACTCCCGGTACGCGTCGGCGGTTTGCAGGTAGTTCGAGGCCATGGCGCCCGATCCGGCGGCGATGCTGGAACTGGTGTGGTTACTCATGATCTGGATGATGTCGTACTTATTGGGCGTGGAGCGCAGGAATGTCCGACCCTCGCCCTTGACGTTGGTTACGTTGGGGTGATTGAAAATGCCTCCAATGTACTCGTTGTACCTGTCCTTGCCGAGGTTGACCACACTGCCAACGAGTTCTATACCGTCTACTTTGGAGGCGCCATAGGTCAGCGCCGCCTTGATTTCCTGGCCGCCCGCGCTCCCGATCACCAGTACCTTCTGGTCCGTGTCTCTTTTCAGATAATGTGAGATGGGTACCATCCTCCCCCAAAAGTGCTTGTGTGCCTCTCCTGGGAGAACCGCCCTCAGTTTGGCGAAGTCCCCGTCGAACCTGTAGAAGTAGCTGGTCTGGGTTCCGCCGTCGTAGGCTATCCACTTGATTCCAGGCGCATAATCGATCACATCGATGCGGGAGATGGGATCCCATAACGTCACTTCGGTATTTTTTTCGACGTTCTTTATCTTCCTTTTATCCATGTGGAAAGTGAAATCCAAGTAACCATCCGACTTCAAAAAGGGAGTCGCAACCGCGGCAACGGCAAAGCAGCAGGCCAGAACGAGTTTGATCCTGGATGTCGCGAACAGCGAGGCAGCCACGGCTCCGAGACCCGCGGAAACGAATACAAGGCCGGCGGGGCCGATCCTGGGCAACAGGGGTATGAGTATTACCGAACCAATCGCCGCCCCCAGCAGGTCCCAGAAATATAATTTCTGTATGTGCTTGTCGTGCAGTGTGAAAATCGTGGTGAGAATGACACCGCAAATAAAAAACGGGATCGCCAGTGAAATGTAGATGATGACGAAGCTGATCGTGCTGTTGACAGGCGCACTACTGAAATTGTCGAAATCGAAGGTTACGACGTTCAAAATAGGGTACAGCATCAGCGTGAACACACAGAAACCCACGCACAGACGAAACAGGCGTTCAGATGCATGATGAACTGTGATGGCAGGGCGTATCGAGGTGTATACGCCGGCCAGTCCGAACGCGAGCATCGCCATGGTAATGACCATGTAGGCGAAATTCGGATACCACAGGACGTCCAGCACCCTGATCAGGGTGAGTTCCAGAAGAAGCGTAGTCAGGGTGATCAGGAACAGGCCCGCGAAAGTCCGTCGCAAGGAACTATTCCGCTCTATCATGACACTAAGTAATTGAAAAACAAAGAAAAATAAGTCGCCGTTGGGTTTCGTGATCAGGCCGCTGAGGCGCGGACGGTGGCGGATTCTAACAGAATTAGGAAAATACAGTCGAGGCGACGATGCCTCACGACAGGGCCGGGAATCAACCGTGTTCCCGGATCGAGATCTCGTGATCTTATTTCTATCTGGTGATCTTGCTATCTGGTGATCTTGATAGTGTCCAGGATACTAAACAGTGACATGATCAGCGGTATACCGATCAGATGGGGAACCCACCTCTTTACGCTGGAAGTCTCCACCAGGGCAACATGATAACTGGGATGGTCGTTCTCAGCGAGGAGTTTCTCGATCAAAGGAGCATCGCTGCGCTTGACTACACCCACCGCGCGAATCTCTTCCGGTAAATCGTATTCGGCTTTTTCCAACTCAAAACCCCAACATGTGGTGTTAGCTCTACTACAGCTCCCCAATAATGTTACTACAAGCTTATGCCACTTGGGGAGATTTTTCAAAGTAAAATCATGGCAATAAAATGGTTTTATGAATCGCCCAATGGAATATTCAATCAGTGTTATCAGTGACCGGATCGGGACTCGATCAGGGTTTCAATTTTTTCGATTCGATTTGCCAACCTGATCATCTGTGTGCGTTCGCGCAGCCACAGAACATCCTTGATTCGTCGAAGCGGCCGCAGGAGGCTATTGAGTATTCTGCGCGGGACAGTATCCGTATCAAGCGATCTGCCATGCAGCACGTTCAACTCGTGCCGATACCATGCCAGGATCTTGTCGAACCGATTATCGTGATCGCCTGATTCCGCCGATCCGATATGCGAAAAAGGCCCGTTGTCTTTGTACAAAGCCGGTGAGTAATTCTCAAAAACGTATTCTTCCGGCTCGATCGCCCTGGGCCAGCAGGTAATACAATCAGGCCAGCACAGTGTTTTGTAGGATCGGGGCGGCAAAAAGAGCTCGCAATGGTGTCTGTGGGCGTAGTTGAAGTATGTGCTCCATTCGCAAAGGCTCAACCGGCCGGAATACGGTGCAAAACGCTGTTTTGACTCCTTTAGCAGGTCCTTGCGGATGATTTGCGGCATATGGGAAGCGTAGGAAAAATGAGCATAGCCGAGATACTTTAGAATCTGATAGGTGTTCTGTTGTCCCCGGTCAAAGGCGGTGTCGTCGAATATCCAGTCGCGCAGGTCATAGAAGTAGTACGAACGGTATTTATCGTTTTCCTTGAAGAATGCGAGGTCAACCGGCGCCATTGGACGGTAATCGTCATCCGACATGATGAACTCGTCGGATATTGCCGGATGCCCGCTCAAAGAAGTTCTCAACAGATAGTCCCGGGCCTGATGGTCGAGACCGCTGTCGTCTGCGTCGATCAATGATTCGTCGAAAATAATATCAACCGGGAACATCTCCTGGACATAGGTGAATCGAGGTTGTGTACCGCGCGGAACCACAAGCACCACTTCATCAATAAATGGCATGTACCGGGCAACTGATGAAAGCGTGCCGCGGAGAATATCGGGTCGTTTGCTGAGATAGACGATCTGCATTTCACTACGCCTCCGTTTCTGGAGAACGTTGCTGCCGGCAACTGATGTTTGCTATGGTGGTTGATTGTCGGGCATGGGAATTGGAGTACAATCAAAATGAATCTTATCAACAATCAATTATAAATACACAGTTATAAATCGTGTGGGTCGCATGCCGTCGTCCGGGGAAGAATCGGGATCAATAAACGTGTTGCTGAATGCGCGACCGCTGAATACGGTATTTACCGGTGTGGCAAGATATGTGCGTACCCTGTATCAACACATCATTGCTTTGGAACTTGCGAAGATCAGCTATTTCTGCAACGGGCGGGTGACCCACATCATGCCCCGGCAGTCCCGGGACGCCATGAGCCGGCATTTTCCCGCGTGGGCCCGGGATATTGCCCGGGTGTCGCGCGTCGTCGTTGAGAACCTAGTCCTGGCAAGGCATTTCCGCGAAAACCGGTTCGACGTATACCACGAGACCGGATTGTTGCCGTTGACGACATCGGATTCCGTGCCCACGGTTTTTACCATTTACGATCTTTCTCTGATTACACATCCCGAATGTCACCCGCCGGACCGGGTGAGGCATTTCGAGCGCTATTTCTATAAGCGTCTGCCGGTGGTGGAGCACATCGTTACGATTTCCGAATTCATCCGGGGTGAGATAGTTGCAATGCTCGATGTGCCTCCTGAAAAAGTCACGGCGATTCCATTGGCCGGATCCAGTGTTTTCTACAAAAGGAAAGGGGAGGATGTGCGGCGTTATATCGATGCGAACAGAATACCGCAGCGCTATGTTTTGACAGTTGGCACCCGGGAACCGCGAAAGAACCTTATTGGCCTGGTGCATGCATACGCCGAGATCAATACCGACATTCCACTGTTGTGCGTGGGGTGGTCAGGCTGGATGAACGAGACTCTTCCGACCGAGATCGAACGCCTGAGACTGAAGGGCAAGGTAAAGCTTCTGGGGCACGTTGACGACGAAAGCCTCGCGCTCCTGTACAGTGGTGCACTGGCATCCGTGTACCCGAGTTTGTATGAAGGATTTGGTTTGCCGATTCTGGAGGCCATGGCATGTGAGTGCCCGGTCGTCTGCAGCGACTGTTCGAGCATGCCGGAGGTTGCAGGTGGTGCGGCGCATCTGATCGACCCCACGGATGAACAGGACATTGCCAGAGGTTTGTCGGAAATGATGAGTGACAGCACGTTGCGACAGTTTTGTATTGACAAAGGCAGGGACCGTGCCAGGCAGTTTTCCTGGGACAACACGGCTCGAAGGACGGTTGAGGTGTTCCAGGGAGTGGCATCCCGGGGGGCAAGTTGAAAACGGCATTGATCACCGGTGTGACGGGTCAGGCCGGATTCTATCTTTCCTCGCTTTTGCTGGAGAAAGAATACCGCGTCGTCGGCACCACTCGCGACATCAGGATGGCGAATCGCCCGCTAAAAGCCGAAGTGGAACTGGTGTCTCTGGATCTGACGAACTACGAGCAGGTCATCGAACTGATCGACGAACTTCGCCCGGATGAAATCTATCATTTCGCCGCACCGTCCTCCGTTGCACGTTCTTTCGGGGATCCCGTCAGAACATCGATCGGGATAATGGTTCCGACACTCAATATTCTGGAATCGATACGCACTTTGAGGGCTCAGATCCGCTTCCTCGATGCCGCGTCAATAGAAATGTTCGGCGATTGCAGAGCACCCGCGGAGGAAAGTACACCGCTCGACCCCCACAGTCCCTACGGGGTTGCCAAGACAACATCTTACCTGCAAACCAAGAATTATCGTGAGGCCTACGAACTGCATTCCTGCTCTGCGATCTTCTCCAATTTCGAGTCGCCGCTGCGCCCGGTCGGTTTCGTGACGGGAAAGATCGTGTCGACTGCCTGTCAGATCGCCAGGGGTGAGAAACTGAATCTGAAATTGGGCAATGTTGAGATTTTCAGGGATTGGGGATGGGCACCCGAGTACATGGAGGCGGCATGGCGCATGATGCAACTCGATGAGCCCCGGGACCTGGTCATTGCGACCGGAAAAAAGAGAAGCCTGCGGGATTTCCTGAGAGTTGCATTCGACAAGGTTAACCTGAACTACGAGGATCACATAACCTCCGATTCACATTTGCTGAGGCCGTATGACATTCAGAGTTCGGTAGGAAGCCCTGAAAACGCCAGGCGTGTCATCCAGTGGTCGGCCCAATATTCCCTCGAGGACCTGATCGGGGAGTGGATCGACGTGGAAATGACGAGAAGCCGCTCGCAACATCAATCCTGGAATAAGCTGTATTCCCTGCACAAGAAATAAAGATTGGGCGCTCTACTCAGGGCACCTTTGACAATCCGGGTTCAAGGCGTTTTAATCCGCGCCCGATTCCACTATAGAAATCCATGTCTGAATTGGAACTTGAAATCCTGCGGCGGCGAACTTTCGCGATAATCTCTCATCCCGACGCCGGCAAGACCACGCTGACCGAGCGCCTTCTGGTCTACGGCGGCGCCATACAACTGGCTGGAACGGTGAAGGCGCGCAAGGCAAGCCGTCACGCGGCTTCCGACTGGATGGAACTGGAAAAGCAGCGCGGCATTTCCGTGACCTCTTCGGTAATGCAGTTCGAGTACAAGGATCACGTGGTCAATCTGCTGGATACCCCGGGACACGCTGATTTCTCGGAGGATACTTACCGCACGCTGACGGCCGTCGATTCCGCACTGATGGTCATCGATGCCGCCAAGGGTGTAGAGGAGAGGACCGTCAAACTCATGGAGGTTTGCCGACTGCGCGCTACTCCGATCATGAGCTTCGTCAATAAGCTGGATCGTGAAGGAAGGGAACCGATCGAGCTGATGGACGATATCGAGTCGGTCCTGCAAATCGACTGTGCCCCGATGACCTGGCCGATAGGCATGGGCTCCAGGTTTCGCGGCCTGTATCGCATCTACGACGATACCGTCCATTTATTCGCAGGTCGTGCAGGTAACCCAGATGATGATATGGCGATCGCGGGGCTCGACAATCCCGACCTGGAAGCCATCCTTGGTCAGGACGTTGATGAGCTGAGGGAAGAGATGGAACTGGTGAAAGGCGCCAGCCACGAGTTCGATGTCGAGGAGTATATCGCCGGCCGTCAAACTCCGGTGTTTTTCGGTTCCGCCCTGAGCGATCTCGGAGTAAACGATCTGCTCGACAAGTTCGTGGAATTTGCACCCCCACCCCAGGCATTCGCCGCATCCGAGCGCAGTGTGGAGCCCGCGGAGTCGACGTTTTCGGGGTTCGTATTCAAGATCCAGGCAAACATGGATCCTGCGCACCATGATCGTGTGGCGTTTCTGCGGATCACCTCGGGTAAATTTTCCAAAGGTATGAAGATTCGGCATGTGCGTTTGGGAAGGGACATGGCCGTGCACAACGCAATGACCTTCATGGCGGCGCGTCGCGGACAGGCTGATGAGGCCTATGCCGGCGACATAATCGGCATCCCGAATCACGGCACAATTCGCATCGGCGACACCTTCAGCCAGGGCGAATCACTCAAGTTCAACGGCATACCCAATTTTGCACCCGAGTTGTTTCGCCGCGTAAACCTGCGTGATCCATTGCGGGCGAAAGCCCTGCAGAAGGGGCTCATTCAGCTTAGCGAAGAGGGGGCGACCCAATTGTTCCGGCCGCTGATCAACAATGACCTGATTCTGGGTGCGGTAGGCGTACTTCAGTTCGATGTCGTGGCCCACCGGCTGCGTCATGAATATGGCGTCGACTGCAGTTTTGAATCGATCCCGGTCGCTACGGCACGCTGGGTTACCAGTACGGATCCGGCAAAGGAAAGTGAGTTTCGTGACAAGGTGGAGGCAAACCTGGCGCTGGACGGCTCCGGTTGCCTGACATACATCGCCCCCAACCGGGTGAATCTGCAACTGGCCCAGGAGCGCTGGCCGGATCTCGACTTTCATACAACCAGGGAGATATAGCCTGGCCGGCGACACGTTGAAATCGGAGCCCCTCACGGGATCAACTGATCGTTTCGAAACACTTGCCGCAAGGGAGATTCGCCTGCGCACCGAGGGCGTGTGCGGACGCTACGCCCCAAGCCCGACGGGTGCGCAGCACCTGGGCAATATCCGAACGGCGCTTCTGGCCTGGATGCAGGCGAGGCTGCAAGGCGGCGTTTTCATCCTGCGGATGGAGGACCTGGATCTGCCCCGCGTCAAGACCGGCAGCGCTGCCGGCATACTCGATGACCTGGAATGGATTGGGATCGACTGGGACGCGGGAGGCGGCATCGGCGGTGAATCATCACCTTACGAGCAATCCGAACGCGGCGAACTCTATGCGATGGCCCTGCGGGTGCTGGAACAGAAGGGCCTGGTGTTCGAGTGCACATGCTCACGCAAAGACATCAGGCTGGCGGCCAGCGCGCCGCACGGTAATTCGCCGGTATATCCCGGCACCTGTCGAGAAGCCCGGCACGCGTCGCGCGATCGGCCCCGCTCTTCGCGCTTCCGTATCCCGGATCGGACGATGAGCTTCGTAGACCGCGTTGCGGGAAGGATCAGCCAGGATATGCGGACGGAAGTCGGGGATTTCGTCCTCAAACGCAAAGACGGTCTCTTCGCATATCAACTCGCTGTAGTCGTGGACGACGCGCTAATGGGGATCTCTGACGTGGTGCGGGGCATTGATTTGATCGACTCCACTCCGAGGCAGATACTATTATACGAGGCCCTGGATTTGCCGCCCCCCGACTTCTGGCACGTCCCGCTGATGCACAGCGATGAGGGAACGAGAATGTCCAAGCGCTTCGAATCGACCACGATCGAAGCTTACCGCGCAGGCGGCGGCGGAGCCCGTCAGCTTGTGGGCGAACTTGCAGCGTCGATCGGCTTGGTCGAGGCCGGAACACGGCTTTCGTCCCGCGATCTCCTGGCCGTGTACGACATCGACGAGTTTCGGCGGCGCTTGAAGGAGTTCACGAAATTATCGATGGCCCCCCCCCACTCCATCACTCTCCCGAAAGGAGAGGGGGATAAGGATTTCTGATTGGTCGATGGCCTCATCCTCGTGGAGCCAGGGCAATAAATATTCTAAACAAGCTGCTCGCTGCGGTAGAATGCGGTCAGCGATCGATACAAATAGTCGACGTCGTCGACCCCGCATGTTTCCCGGACCGAATGCATGCCAAACTGGGGTATGCCCACATCCAGCGTCTGCACGCCGACTTCTCCAGCCGTCAGGGGACCGATGGTGGTACCGCAGGCCAGGTCCGTGCGGTTGACGAAGACCTGCAGGGGAATATCGTTCTCCTGGCAAAGTTTTCGATAGATCGCGCTGGTCAGGCTGTTGGTGGCGTAGCGCTGGTTATAATTGATCTTGATGACGGGTCCCCTATTCAACAGCGGACCATGATTTTCATCGTGCCGGTCGGCATAGTTTGGGTGTATGCCATGTGAATTGTCCGCGGAAATCAGCATGGAACGGGTTATGGTCTGCTGGTAGCGCTCCCGTGAACCACACCACCGCTCCAGAACGGAGCGCAGGAAAGGGCCCTGTGCGCCTATCGCGGACTGACTGCCCACTTCCTCGTGGTCGTTGCAGACCAGCATCGAGGGTTGCTGCCCCTCACCGTCGATCAGGGAGCGCATTCCGATGAAGCAACTGAGCAGGTTGTCGAGTCTCGCGCTGGCCACGAACTCGTTCTTCATCCCGACAAGCCGCGGTGGCTGGGTGTCGTACAAGCATAGATCGAAATCCAGCACCGTTTCGGGTTTTGCATCGGTTGCCCCTGCCCTGATCCGGGTCAAGAGCATTTCACGGAGATCGGGTTTTTCGTCTTCATCGCAGCGGAATAGTATCGCGGGCAGGTGATTTTGCGGGTTCACCGTGCGGTTCTTGTTGGCGTCCCCGTCCAGGTGTATGGCCAGACTTGGAATGAATGCTACCGCTTCACCGAAATCCACCAGGGTATTGCCGATTTTTCTCGAACTATCCATATAGGTCACGTTCCCGGCGATGGACAGGTCGCGGTCGAACCAGGGATTCAGCAGGGCGCTGCCGTACACCTCCACGCCGAGCTGGAAGTATCCGTTTTTGGACAGTTCGGGCCGTGGTTTCACCTTCAGACATGGACTGTCCGTGTGGGCCCCCACCATACGTATGCCCGCCTCGGCCGGGTCAGGCCCCGAATTCGAAAAGGCAACGATGGAGGAACCACCACGGGTAACATAGCGGCGCTCGTCAGCCTTCGGTTTCCACGACTCCCGTTCCGACAGTTTCCGGAAACCCGCATCTTCCAGTTCAGACGCCATGTTGGCGACGGCGTGAAACGGGGTCGGCGAAGCCTCCAGGAAATCGAGCAACGAGGCCGCCAGGTTGGGGTTTTTCATCGCAATCGAGTGATATTCGAAGTGATCTAAACACCTCATTGTAGCAGCACCTGTGTGGCGCCTCCCATTGATTAATCCCACCCACGCACCCAAATAACAAGTGCGCATATCGCACCGAGACGGCCGGATCAGGATCAGCGTCGGCTCGTTCCTTGATGCTGATAAACTAGGCCACAGAATGACGAAATCGAAGCTGCCCACACCGTCCTCGCGCCAGGAAGTCGACAGATTCCTCGAAAAGGTGAGCAAGACTCCCGTGTCGAAGCCGCAAGGCGACCGCGGTCGTCTTATATTCGCCATGGATGCAACGGCCAGCCGACAACCGGCCTGGGACCGGGCATGTAAGATCCAGGGAGACATGTTTCTGGAGACAGACAAACTTGGTGGCCTGGAAGTCCAGCTGTGTTTCTATCGCGGATACGGGGAATTCAACTACAGCCCCTGGTATTCGAGCGGGTCTGATTTGCTGCAACGAATGTCTTCAGTTTTTTGCCTTGGCGGATTGACCCAGATTTTCAAGGTCCTGAAGCACACGATCAGGGAAACCAGGGTGAAGAAGGTGCACGCTCTGGTGTTCGTCGGCGATTGCATGGAGGAAAACGTCGAGGCGTTGTGCGATCTCGCGGGCCGGCTGGGCGTTTTGAACGTTCCGGTCTTCCTGTTTCACGAGGGCGGCGACAGGAACGCTTCAAATGCGTTCTCGCAGATCGCCCGACTGAGCGGAGGGGCCTGCTGTCCTTTCGATGGCGGCAGTGCGTCACAGCTCAAGGAACTGTTGAGCGCGGTTGCGGTATATGCCGCGGGTGGGCGGAAGGCGTTGAAGCACTACAGCAGGGACAAGCGTGGGCCGGTGGCGCTGTTGACCCGGCAACTAAAGTGAGCTGATCGATGGGACGTTTCATCCTGCTGTTTATCGCCGTGGTCCTGGCGGTGATTTTCGTAAACTGGCTGCTAAAGGAAGATCCAAAGAAAGTTGCCCGCTACCTGCGCAGAGGTGGGCTCTGGTTTGCGGTCATCCTGATCATCCTGCTGGCGGCGACCGGGAGGTTGAACTGGGTGTTCGCCGCGATCGCCGCCACGTTGCCTTTCCTGGGTCGGCTTTTGTCTGCTCTTCGTTACGTTCCGCTGTTGGGCCAGCTCTTCACCTACTATCAGAACGCCCAGGCCTCTTCGCAGGGTCCTGGCGGCGCGGCCGCCTCCGGGCGAACTTCGCGAGTGCAGTCGCGTTTTCTGCTGATGACGCTCGACCACGACAGCGGAAACATGGACGGCGAGATCCTGTCGGGGGATTATGAAGGCAAAAAACTCTCCGACCTCGACCTGGGCCAGCTCAAGGAACTGCTCGACCGGTATCGCCAGCTCGATGAAGAATCTAGTGCGCTGCTGGAGGCCTATCTCGACCGCGTTCACGGCGACCAGTGGCGGGAGCCGGGTGCGGAGCGGGGCTCCGGTGCGGTGAGCAGCGGTCCGATGAGTGAACAGGAAGCGAGGGAGGTGCTGGGTGTGCCGGCAGATGCTTCGGAGGAGGAGATCACAAGCGCTCACCGAAGGCTCATGCAGAAGCTCCATCCAGATCGCGGCGGCTCGACCTATCTGGCCGCTAAGATAAATCAGGCCAAAGATACGCTACTGAAGGGCTAGCCCGCTAGCCGGTAACGCGGCTGGAACGGGGCATGGTTAGGCGGTAGATAAGCGGGACGGAAAAGATGGTGAGTATCGTGGAGAAGCTCAAGCCCCATACGATTGTGGTCGCGACCGGCCCCCACAACAACGACTGGCCGCCCAGGCCGACCGCCAGGGAAAACAGGCCTGCGACGGTTGTCAGGGAAGTTATGATGATCGGGACAATCCTTCGACGCGCTGCGTAGACGGTTGCATGCACCAGGGACATGCCCAGCGCCAGGCGGTCGTTGGCCGCCGATATCAGTACGATCGCCGAATTGACCGCTATGCCCGCCAGGGCGACGACGCCGTACAGCGTAAAAAGGCTCAGCGACTTCTGGCTAATGAGCAGACCAAGGACGACGCCGGTAAATGCCATGGGCACCGTCGTCAGGATCATCAGGGGCTGATAGTAGCTCTTGAACTGCGTGCCAAGTATCAGATAGATCAGCCCGATGCCGAACAGGAACAATATGAATATCGAATCCAGGCTCTCCTGGATGTCATCGAGCTCCCCTGAAAGATCCAGATCGATGTCGGGATACTTGTCACGAAGCCCGGCCCACTGCGCAAGCACGTAGTCGTTTGCACGGATGGTATCGATCCGGGTCTTGTCGATGTCGGCTTCCACGGTAATGGCACGCCTGAAGTTGTAATGCCGGATATTGGCGGGGCCTCGGACATGGTCAGCCTCCAGTAGGGTCCACATCGGGACCCCCGTGCCGTCTTCTGCGGGCAGCGTGTATCTCAGGAGATCATCCGGCGACTGCAATCCGCCGTGACTGGCGCGCACCCGGACTTCCAGTTCTTCGCCCCGGTCCTGCAAGGCCGCAACAACCTCCCCATCGACCAGTAAACGCACGGTGCGCGCGATGGTCTCCGGTGCGACCCCTGCGCGCCTGGCGGCATCGGTATCCACCCGCAGGATCATTTCACGCTGACCTGGCGGGGAGTCATCGGATATGTCCGAAATGAGGGGGTTTCTCATCATCGCAAGCTTGAGTTCGCCGCTGGCTGCCCGGATTTCCTCCATTCGCTCGCCGCGCACTTTGACCGAGATCGGTTTGGTGACCGGCGGCCCCCCGGCCAGGCGAAGTATCGTTATGCGCAAGGGCCCGGCAACCTTCTGCACATCTTCTCGCAGTGAATCGATGATGTCGTCGACCTCCCGCTGATCCCCGGTTTTCGCATTGAGGGATACCAGTATCTGACCGTAGTGATCACCGTAGAACGGAGTCGTCTCGGTGAAGAGTTGACCTGCGTACGCGACGATTGACCGTTCTTCATTCGGCTCCACGTGTTTGCGAACCCGCTCCTCGACTCTGAGAATCGTACGCATAGTCGATTCGATCGGGGTGCCCGTGGGCATGTAAACATTGACGTAGAAAATCCGAATCGGATCGCTGGCAAAGAAGTCAAACCTGATTAAGCCGGTGGCGAGCGCGGCGGAAGCCCCGGCGAACAGGGAAAGCAGCAGTGCGAGCATCAGTACGGGACATCGCATGACCCTGATCAAGGTTTTGGTGTAAGTCAGACGCAGCCGGTGCAGAAACCTGACTCGTAAACGCTGTATGCGGGACGGCCGGTCGAAGCTGACCCTGGCGCCGATGACATGGGCGGGCAGCATCCAGAATGCCTCGATCAGGCTGATTATCAACGCCACGGTCACCACCAGCGGTATGACCAACATGAACTTTCCCAGAATTCCAGGCAGCAGCATCAGCGGAAGAAATGCCGATATGGTTGTCAGTACAGCCGTTGTGACTGGAGACGAAACCTCCGACAGTGCCTGCAGTGCAGCCTGTAGCGCGTCCACGCCTCGCTGCAAACGATAATAAATGGCCTCGACCACCACCACGGCGTCGTCGACAAGCATACCCAGACTGATGACGACACCCAGCAGTACAGACACGTTGAGAGTTTGATCCAGACTGCGCAGAACCCAAAAGGCCCCGGCAAGTATGAAAGGGATCCCGATGCTGGTGAGTAGCGCTATTCGACTGCCAAGGAACACCCAGGTCACGAATAGAACGAGTATCAGACCCAGCAGAGCGTTGGTTTGCATTACACGGATGGCGTTGCGGGTGGTCTCTGTCTGATCATCAGCCAGAACCAGGCGTACTCCCGAGTTCTTGAGCAGCTGGTTGCGCTCTTCGACGTATTCGCGGACCCGCTCCACGACCTCGAGTATGTTGGCACTGCCTTTTTTGGTGATCGCCAGCAGGACGCCCGGCTGGCCCTGATAGCGAACGAGCTGTGTTGCTTCCGTCCGCCCGCGGCGGACCTCCGCCAGATCACCCAAGCGGATTTCACCCTGGCTGGTCGGAACGGGTAGCGACGCCAAATATTCGGGATCCCGGCTGGTTCCGATCAGTCGGATCAGCCAGTTTTCATCGTTGATCCGAGCACTGCCCGCTGATACGTCCTGGTAGTGACTGCTTACCGTATTGGCAAGTTGAATGGGGCTGAGTCCGACCCGGATCAGACTGACCGGGTCGAACAAGACCTGGAGTTCGGGCTGGGACAGCGCGGTGTCGAGGATGCGGTCCACACCCTTGAGGCGTTCGATATCTTTCTTGGCGATCTCCGCCTGAATCCTGAGCTGCTCGTCATCGGCCTGTGCGGTGACTACGACCGTGGCGGAGGGGAACGCGTTCGCCGAGGTCACCTCGAAAATGACCGGATCCTCCGTTTCGTTTGGAAGCTCGTCCAGCTTGTTCTGGATTTCACGACGCAGGTCGGCCACCCTCTTATCGAACACACGCTCGTCGATGTCTTCAAATCGAACCAGGATATTGGACACCGATTCGCGACTGTTGCTGGAAACGAATTTGATGTCGGACACGCTGCGGATCGCTTCTTCCAGTACATCTGTCACCCGCTGTTCGACGTCCGTGGCCGACGCCCCGGGAAAGATCGTGGTTATGTTGATCCAATTGAAGTTGATTGTGGGGTCCTGCTGTCTCGGTATAACGATGTAGGAAATCGAACCGACCACGATGACCAGGACGAACAGCAGGTTGGCCAGCACGTGGTTCTGCAGAAATCGGGATAGCCTGGAATTCATTCAGGGGCAAAAAATCGATTCATCGGAGAGTAAGGGAAGGTCCAGTCCAGTCAACACCGTTGATCGACCGGGTCTACTGTTCCAGTTCAATCCTGTCGCCGGATTGCAGGTTGTGGCGGCCGCTGGTGACAACGAGTGTTTCCGGGGAAACGTCCATCGCCGCCGGCCGCCCTTCCACGGCATTGGCCAGGTGCAGAAATCTGGCGTTTTTATCTTCCACGACGAATATTCCTAGTTTTCCATCGCGCTGCACGAGCAGGTCCGCAGGCAGGCCGGGGTTCCGTTCCGTCCATGTTACCCGACCGCTTGCACCTACCGGTGCGGCGAGGGATTTGAAACGCAGCCGCACCTCGTGAGTTCGGGTGGTCCTGTCCACGATGGGACTGACCCTATCGACCGCGAGTTCGAGTCGAGTGCCGGAAAATTCGAGGAATATGCGTGGCGCCGCCAGCAACGAAGCGACTTCGACCGGGAGCACCCGAGATGAGACTTCGACGTGGTCCAGGTCCTCAATGTCGAGCAGGGCTGTACCACTGCGAACGAATTCACCGATACCCACGTGGAGCTTGGTTACCGCGGCTCGAAACGGACTCTTGATCGAACACCGACTGCGCTTCGTTATTGCCTGCTCAGTCAGGACCTCCCTGGATTCGACGTTGGCCTGGGCGGCGTCAAGTTCGGTTTGTTGCTGATCCAGCACATCTTGCGACACGTGCTTGCGATCGATGAGAGTGGTGGTGCGGTTCAGCCGCTGTTGGGCCAGCTTCAGCTGTGCCCGGGCGGCATTTGCCTCGGCCTGCGCCTGTTTTAACTGCAGTTCATAGTCCCGGCAGTCCAGGTGAACGAGGGTCGAGTCGGTCGGAACCTCATCGGCCGTCTGGGCCCGGATATCGATGACACGCGCCTCAATTTCGGCGCTGATCGTGGTGCTCTGCAGGCTGACTGCCTCGGCAGCCGCGGAGTATACGATGTCGATCTGCAGCTCGCTGAGCATTTTTGCGCTTATCAACTTGGGTTCGGCAATCACGTCCTGGCCGAACGCCAGAAATGCAATCGTGATCGCCCCAACAGCAGAACTAATAATGTTTTTCCGGTTCAAGATACTCCTCGGGCCAGTCATCGGTATCTGGTATCCATCTGTAGGTGTTGAAACTGACCCGGTCGCCGATGAAGACAAGCCCTTCGGCTTCCAGCAAACCGCGCTGCCGCCGATATCTGGCGCTTCCTTTGGGAAATGATATTTTCCCCTGAGCGTTGATCACCCTGTGCCATGGCAGTTCCAGTTCGTCGGGTGCACTGTGAAGCGCATATCCCACCAGCCGCGCGCGCTGCCCCAGTCCGGCAATCCGGGCAATCTGCCCATAGTTTGCCACCTTGCCGCAGGGTATTTGACCAATGACCTCCCAAATGCGCTCATAGGTGGAGGAATCTACTGCTTGAGCACGCATTTATCGTACAGATCCTTGAGACGCCCGCTGGTGTCGTACTTGGCTTTCAGTTCCCGATATGCGTCCTGGTTGTACAGTTGCCAGAATTGATCTCGTGGATAGTACGCATCCGAATACAGCGACTTGATTCCACCGAGTTCCACCACTTTTTCTTCCACTTTTCGATTGTAGAAACCTTCGGGCCGGATCTGTTGGCCAGAAACCACATCCCAGAATCCGAAATTGATGTAGCGTCGAGCGTGATCCATGGGGTAAAGAGGGTAGTCATTTCGCTTGTGGTACGCACCTATGGGACAGACCCAGACCGGACGAATTCCGATTTCTTCGTCGAAAAATGTGTAGAATTCGTGAGCGCGTTCGATGGGTATGTCGATATCCTGGATTACCGATTCGGTGTGAATCCCGCGCAATCGGTTGATTCGGCGGGTGAATCCCCATTTTGCATTCCAGCGCATTATCTTCGTATAAAAGACGGAATTCAGCCGTTTACGACCAAACAGGGGCCGCAGCAGGCGGTTCTGAGCGCCCACGTTTTTAGAGCACCAGAACCAGTCGGTATCCCATCTCCAGATATAGTCGTGAGCGGTGAGATAGTCGACTTCTTTCTCCCTGATCGATTTGTAGTAGATATGCTGGTGGGTGTAGTCACTGTTGTACGGAGCATCATCGGTAAATACACCGCGGGTAGCATAGAATTCCCCCGGGGCGAACATGACGCCGTCCAGAAAATCTATATCTTCCTCGAATGACCCGTCCATATAATCGAAGAAAGTTCTCGTTTCCGTGTGTCGGACGTGCTCCAGTCTGACAAACGGTTTCACCGGTGTGATTTCCGCCTTCAACTTGAGCACGTAGCCGAGTGTTCCATAGGAGTTGGGCATGCCGAAAAACAGGTCGCGGTGCTCGTTGTTCGGTGTACAGGTTGCAATGTCCCCGTTCCCCGTCAACACATCCATTTCCAGTATGGATTCATGGACCAGTCCGAACTTGAAGGAGGACGATTCAATCCCGACTCCGGATATCGCGCCGCCTATGGTAATGGATTTGAGCTGCGGCACCACGCACGGCATGCGGTCGTGCGCGAGAGTGGCATCGACAAGTCCTGCGTAGGGGGACATGCCTTCGACCTCGACGAAGTTTTCCGAGGTGTTAACGTCGAGAACGTTATCAAACGAGCGTACGTCGAGTGTAATGTGTGCGGTATTGGAACGATCTCGAAACAGGTTCGATGTGTCTTTGCCGAGGCGGATCTGATTTTTTGCGGCACGATATCGCGAGACGAACGCGTCCCGTTTATTCTCGTAACTCAGCATTTAGCGGTTCCAGATGTTGGGTGAACAATTCTAACCCGCCGCGCCGATCCTGAATATTGCCCGCGCCGGGAGCCTGTTCGAGTATTCATGAGCCTAGGCCGTTCGGGTCGATTCGTGCAGGATCAAACTGCAGTATTAATTGATTTTTAGGAGTCTAAGGATATTCAACGCCTGGAATTGGCCGGTTTGGTAGTAAAAACTGGCGACGGGTGGGGCATCTGTTCTATAGTAAACATTACCCACCATCTCTGTTTGGTTCATCGAGGAATTTTCGTGCATCGTTTCAGTAAAACCCTGTTTGCATTGACGGCCCTGCTGGTTGCGGTCTCAGGCGTACATGCCAAGGTCATTCCTACCGATCCCGCTGAACTCATCGCGTCCCAGGACCAGGTCAGGGCGACAGAGTTGATCGTGCAGTTCCTGCGGCGCTACCACTATCGCAACCGCAAGCTGGACGACGCGATTTCAGAGATGATCATGGGAAAATATCTGGAGGCGATGGATCCCAATCGCAGCTACCTCATGGTTTCGGATTTGGAGGAGTTCCAGAAATATAAATACAGACTGGACGACGCGCTCAAGGACCTGAAGATCAATCCGGCATTCGAGATTTTCAAACGGCTGCGGCTTCGACTGGAACAGCGAGTCGCCTTCGCAATCGATCTGCTGGAACAGGATTTCGATTTCAATATAGCCGAGGAATTTGCCCCTGATCGCAGTGAGGCCTCATGGGCCCGAAACGAATCCGAGCTCAATGAAATCTGGCGCAAGCGCGTAAAGAACGACGCGTTGAACCTGACCCTGGCCGGCCGGGATCCCGACCAGGTGGTCGACGTGTTGAGCAAGCGATATCAGCGCTTGGCCGATCGTATCGGCCAGTTTACGAGTGACGACGTCTATCAGATGTTCATCAACGCCTACACTGCAACGATAGAGCCGCACACGTCCTATTTTTCGAGGCGCGCATCCGACAATTTCAAGATTCGCATGAGTTTGTCGCTCGAGGGTATTGGAGCGGCACTCCAGACGGAGAACGAATACACCGTTGTGCGACGAGTTATACCTGGCGGACCCGCGGATCTGAACGGGCAGCTGGGTACCGACGATAGGATCACCGGAGTCGGTCAGGGTGATGACCCCATTGTCGATGTAGTGGGTTGGCGACTGGGCGATGTGGTTGACCTGATACGCGGACCAAAGGGGACCGTCGTGACGCTGGAGGTGTTACCCAAGAGCAATCCACCGGACGGCAGCTACAAGATCATCACGCTGGAGCGAAATGAGATTAAGCTGGAAGAACAGGCCGCACAGAAAGAGATCCTGAAAGCAAGCACGGATTATGGTTCGTTTACCATCGCGGTCATCAATATCCCGACTTTTTACACCGACTTCGAAGGCAGAGAGCGGGGCGACAAGGATTTCAGGAGTACAACGCGTGATGTCCGAAAAATTTTGGATGAACTGCGGGGAAATAATATCGATGGAATCCTCGTCGATTTGCGCGGCAATGGCGGCGGGTCGCTGGCCGAAGCCACGGAACTGACCGGTTTGTTCATTCGCTCCGGTCCCGTCGTGCAGGTGCGGGATTCCTCGGGTAGAATCAGAATCAACAACGACCCGGATCCGGGGATCGTTTACGACGGGCCCCTTGCGGTAATGGTGGATCGGAACAGCGCTTCGGCATCGGAGATCTTTGCGGGCGCGATGCAGGACTATAACCGCGCGGTGATCATCGGTGAGCCGACATTCGGAAAGGGAACGGTCCAGCGTCTTGTCGATTTGAGCAGATTCGCCAAGTTCCAGGCGGAAAATCTGGGGCAGCTGAAGTTTACGATCGCGCAATTTTTCCGCATCAACGGTGAGAGCACGCAGCATCGGGGCGTGGTTCCGGATATCGTTTTCCCCACTGCCATCAACGCGCAGGAGCAGGGCGAACGTTCCCTGGAAAACGCGCTGCCTTGGGCGGCAGTCAGACCAGCCAATTACACCACGACAGATGTCAGTGTACAGCTCGTGGACGCAGCACGAAGGAACCACGAATCAAGAATCAGGAACGATCCTGGTTTCGACTATCTTCTAGGAGAGGTGGAGGCCGTCAGGGAGGCCGCTGAGCAGGAGAATGTCAGCCTGCTGGAAACGGAGCGCAGGGAACTGCTGGATATCCGTGTGAAAGGCACACTGGATCGCCTGAATCGGTACCGGGTGTCGCAGGGACTGAAGGAATTGGGTGATCTCGAAGATGAGGAAGAGGAGGATTCCGATGATGCCAACGAGAATTCCCTCGCGGACAATATTCTGCGCGCGGAGGCTTCCCGCATACTCGCCGACATCATAGCGCTCAGCCGAGATGAGCGACTGATTACCCAGCATGAAGTGAATATGAAGTAGACCGGCACGGCTCATCCGAGCGGGTGTCGGCCGGGATGTTCGAGTCAACCGATGGACGCATTCGATATCGATGCATATTCCCCCGCCCAAATTGCCGCGCGGGTGGAGAAAGTGGGAATCACGAAAGGGAACATGGAGCCGCTTTCGACGCTCGTCCTGGCGATGCTGGCAGGGGCCTTTATTTCCTTCGCCGCGGCATCCGGCTTGTCCAACGGCGCGCTGAATGCGGACAATTCGACCTGGTATTCCTTCCTGATCGGCAACCTGCTGCCGGTGACGATTGGTAACATCATCGGCGGCGGTTTCTTCATTGGCGCTGTATACTGCTTCGTTTACCTGAGACGGTCCGCGGTGGAACCCGTGCGCCGCCTGATGACAAAGGGTCCGCCAGCGGTCAGTGCCGATACGACAATCGCCGAGGCAATCGAGATAATGAAAGCGCACGATTCCAGTTCCGTTCTGGTGGGTGAATTGGGCAGCGCCAGTGGTTTGCTGGATGAATCGGATATCGTCAAAAAAGCCGTATTGAAAGGGCTCGACGTCAATACGACCCGGATAAGCGAGGTGATGAGTTCGCCGCTCATAAGCGTCGATATTAAAGCCTCTGTTTATGGTATCTATCGAACGCTTGCGGAGAAGAGAATACGTCACATCACATCGTCATAACGGAGGATGGCAAGCAGGTTGGCTTCATTTCAGTCAAGGACCTGGTGAAGAAACCGATCGTCTGAAATTTCAAAACAAAAAGCATCGTTGGAGTAACGGCGAGCATGGCCAAATTCAGGCCAGAGTCTTTTTTGGTTCGATGCAGCATATTCTGGAGGGTGCCTACTAACGGGAGCTGTGTCGAATGTGCCGGAGCTGGTTCATGTTCGCCACGCGGTTTGGCACATATGTCAAACACCTTGAGATTGCCCTGAGGCCCCGAACTGTAGTTTCGCAAGCCTCGCGTAAAGCGCATCGCGCGTAACGAGTTCCTCATGCGTTCCGATATCGACGATACGCCCCTGGTCCATGACGACGATACGATCTGCCTTGAGCACGGTGGCAAGGCGGTGCGCAATGATAATCGTGGTGCGATCCTTCATGAGCTGATCCAGCGCTTCCTGAATGAGCCGCTCGCTTTCGGCGTCCAGCGAGCTCGTCGCCTCGTCGAGTAACAATATTGGCGGATCCTTGAGCATTGCGCGGGCAATCGCAATACGCTGGCGCTGGCCGCCGGAAAGACGCGTGCCGCGTTCACCGAGAAAGGTCTCGTATCCGTCTGGCAATCGAACGATAAAATCATCGGCGGCCGCGGCCCGCGCGGCGGCCTTGATTTCGGCATCGCCGGCGGTTGGACGCCCGTAACGAATATTCTCCTTCGCCGTGGTCCCGAATATTATCGTTTCTTGCGGTACCAGTCCGATCCGGTTGCGAACAGCCTGAGGTTCCGCGAGACTGATGTCGATGCCGTCAATGCGGATCATGCCAGACTGCGGGTCATAAAACCGCAAAAGCAATTGCACCAGCGTCGTCTTGCCGGCCCCGGACGGGCCCACAACGGCCAGAGTTTCCCCACGCGCGACGTCGAGGGAAAAGCTGTCGACGGCAAACGTGCCCGGCCGCGATGGGTAGCTGAAAGTGACGGACTCGAATTCGATTCGGCCTTCACTCCGTTCGGGTAACGCGGCGGGTTGCGCGGGTGCGACGACGGACGGCTTGGCCTCGAGCAACTCCTCGAGACGTTCCATTGCGCCGGCGGCGCGTTGAATCTCACCCCACATTTCACTGAGCCCGGCCGATGATCCTGCCACAAACATCGCATAAAGCAGAAACTGACCGAGTTGACCACCCGTCATCTCGCCGGCAACGACGGCCTGGGTTCCTATCCATAAGACAAACGTAACGGCACCGAGTATGAAGACAATCGCGATTACCGTGAGCAGCGCCCTGACGCGGATTCTCCTAACGGCGGTGCGAAACGCCTCGAACACCGATTCGGCGAATCTCTCACTCTGCAGAGTTTCCAACGTGAATGCCTGTATGGTCGACACCGCGCTGAGTGTCTCACCGGCTAGCCCGCTGGTGTCGGCGACCCGGTCCTGACTGGCGCGAGACAACGTGCGGACGCGCCGACCGATCAGGATGATCGGTATAATGACAAGGGGCATCAATACAAGAATCATGCCCGTGAGCCTCGGGCTCGTAACCGCCAGCATAACCAATGCCCCCGCCAGCGTGACAGCGGAGCGCAGCGCAATCGACAAGCCGGCACCGGATATGGATTGAATAAGGGTCGTATCCGTGGTCAATCTGGAAAGCACTTCTCCAGTCTTGGTCGCCTCAAAGAATGACGGGTCGAGTCGCACGACATGGCTATAGACCGCATTGCGCACATCGGCTACGACGCGCTCACCCAGCCACGTCACCAGGTAGAAGCGCAGTGCCGCGAACACCGCGAATACCACGGCCACCGCGAACAACGCGAGAAAGTAGCGATCGATGGTTTCGACGCTGTCGCCAAGAAGCCCCTGGTCGATGAGGTGGCGCAGCGCGACCGGCAGACTCAACTGCGCTGCCGCGGCCAGCAACAGGGCGCAAAGTGCCAGAACCAGCGTTCGCTTGTATGGGGCAATGAACGGCGCGATGGCCCACAGCGGGCTGAGAGAGCTGCCCTTGGGGCGGTTGCTATCTTCTGGCATCATGATTCCTTGCCTCGTCTTCTCCCATCTGCCAACCGAAGGGCAAGCCTCCCGGTTACGAGATCTTGCCGCAGCTGGCTGCATACTAGCAGCAGGAACACGATACATAGCAACGGTTTGAGCCACATGGTGGGCTCGCCGATCAACCATTTCCCAATGCGGTTACTGAACAGGTACAAGAATATGATCGCAAGGTAACTATACCCATAAGCGCGCCCGGCCGATTGGAAAGACCAGGCTGCAAACACCCCGAGTGCGGGAGCCAGCATGGCATAGGTGTTGTTCTCGGTTCGCGGATTGAACAATAAAAGATAACAAACCGATAGCGTGTATAAATATATCGCAAAGGTATGCGGTGTCGATCGATGCTGGATCCACCAACACACCCCCAGCGTGAGCAGCGCGAAACATATCCGTATAAGAAGCTGGACCGTTTCCGGTGTCGTTACACCAAAATCCCGCATCATCCAAAACACCTGGGCGAATGGATTCAGGTACTGTTCTCCAACCGTCGACGCCTTTGACAGCATAATAACGCTGGCCTGATATTGTTCCCATACATAGCGCGGGTCGTGCAGCAGGAGAGGTATCAGCATTAACAAAGCAAGCAACGTGATGAAGGGAATTATGGTACGCGGGTACAACACGCCTAGCAGCAAGATCAAGACGATAGAAAGCGGTTTTAACGCGAATGCCAAGACCAGTAAACATGCCGTCAACCACCAATTGTTTTTGGTTACATCCACCAGAGCGAGCATCATCAATCCAGTGATGATGAGATTCATCTGTCCAAGCTTTGCTGCGCTTGCACCCATTAGAACAGACAAGATGGTAACCGGCAGAAAAACCGACTCCCGGTATCGATGACTGGCTAGACTGGAAATACCATATGCCCCCACAGCGAATACGCCGATATTGATTGGCCGCCACAGCACGATGCCTACGGATTCCGGTAACATCGCGAAAGGCGTGAAAAGCGCGGCAGACTGGGGCAGATAGATGAAACCATGGCCGGAGTCATCGTACTAAGGGCGCCGCCTTCAGCCATAGCAATGCGCCATCCCGGTAGATCAGGAAGACGTTGGAGTAATCGACTGGATCCAAACCTTTTTTTATCGTCACAAAGGCAATAAACAACAACCACAGCATCCAAGCCAACTTGTCAGACGAGATGGATCGCCCCGCATACGCACTCTGCCATATTTTCAATGTTGCCGGGTCCTCTCGCTCGAGTGATCAGTGTTAATCAGCCGGACCCCATTCCGGTTGGGTACGAATTAAAGCCATGTCGAAATGCGGGCTAGGATCATATCGTGAAAGCTTATGTTTTGTGAACGCCGAAGATCTTGGTTATGGAACGAGCGTTATGGTGCGACGCGGCAACTGCGGCCGGAGAGGATCCGATTCGATACCTTTTGGTCGAGAAAGGCCGAATCATCGAGAAATCGTAATAGACGACACGCTGTTTTGAAATTTCTGGTCAGAAGGCGTATGGTATTTAATGCAAAGTAAAAACGCTGATTTCTTTAATGGGCAGTATAACTATGCATGCATGGTTGGCAACGACCTAATCAAAATGATGCAAAAAACTCACCTTATTGGTTCTCTTATTATCTTGCTAACCATTGCGGCGGGTGGCTGGTCCTCTCAGATGAACGCTGCAGGCTCGGATGCAGCGGAGAATGACACGGCCGGCCCAGAGTCAGGAACGGGGCCGCTTGATGGCATGAATTTTATTGGTGCCCTCGGACCTGACGGCAAACCAAAGGACGTTAAGGATTCTTTTGTGTTCGAAAACGGCACATTCGTTTCCAAGGAGTGCGAACTTCGATGTGAGTATCCCGCGCGCCCCTATTTTGTCCGCCAGAATGGCACGAAAACCGAATTTATCAGCGAGACGAAATGTCCCTACAAGGACGCAAAGATCATTTGGCGAGGCACGGTGGAAGGCGATACTATCAAAGGCAAGTCTACATGGGTCGTCAAACGCTGGTATTGGACCGTCGAGAACACGTTTGAGTTCGAGGGTAAGCTAGCCGAATCATCATCCTCGACCGCAAGTTCCGATTAACGCGGACCCGGACAGGGTACACTAGGTGTAGTGCGAATCGAATTGGTTGGATGTTGGTCTATTCAATGCGAGCTGTATACTCGATAGAAACCGCGCGGTAAGTGATTTCTTTGTTGAGTAGGTGACTTCATACAATCTCATTTTCTTGCTGGCGGCAAGTAAATAGTCGTCGCTGGTGGATATCTCGTCCACCAGTCCCAGTTCCAGTGCCCGGGTCCCGTACCAGTGCTCTCCCGTCGCGATTTCAGTCATATCCAGACCGGGCCTGTTCCGCGAGACGAAATCCTTGAACAGCGTATGGGTATCCTCGATCTGTTCCCGAAGCTTCTCCCGCTCTTTCTCCGTATTTTTACCAAACATGGTCAAGGTGCGTTTGTATTCTCCGGCGGTTTCCTGCTCGAACTTTATCCCTTGCCGAGTCAACAGTTCGTGGAAATTCGGAATTTGAGCGAGTACGCCTATGGACCCAATCACTGCAAACGGAGCGGCGATGATCTTTTGCGCTACGCACGCCATCATATACCCGCCGCTTGCGGCCACTTTGTCAACGACCACGCTGAGCGGTATCCCCGCTTCCCTCAATCTTTGAAGTTGAGACGCCCCCAGACCGTGTTCATGGACGATGCCCCCAGTATTTTCCAGTTTTACCAGCACCTCGTCCCGTTCGTTGGCCAGGGTGAGAATCGCGGTTATCTCTTCCCTTAGCGAGGCCACGCTGGTGGCCTTGATGTCTCCGTGAAAGTTGATGATGAACATCCTGTTCCCTGCATCATCTTCCGGCAGTTTCTTGCGCGCTTTCTTTTCCGCTTTTCTTTTTTTGGCCAGGCGCTTCTGTTCTTTTTTCGGCAGGACCTGGCTTTGCATAGCCGCAGCAATGGCGTCGTATTTATCGTTGAGGCTGAGTACTTCCAGCTTCTCGGGCGTTTTCGCCTTCCTCGACAAAACCACGCTGCTAGCCATTACGACTAGGACCGCAATCAAGACGGTCAGGGTTTTTGCCAGGAACAGCCCGTATTCTGCGAAAAATTCTGTCATTTCAAAATATCGTTGATTGCAATCCGTTAAAGGAACAAGTCCATGTCGAGAAACCGAGACCCAGCGCGCCTATTGCAAAGGGTCCGGTTGCATCGTACGGCCGTCCACCGTGGTGCAGCACGCAAGCCGGTCAGTTTATGGGACACCCGGAAAGGTGTCTACGGTTACGTGCGGTTCCCCTGAAGGTAATTATGCATCCCGACCGATTACCCGCTCAAAACAGCGTACGAAATCAGCACTCAAAGATCGAGATGCCGCAGTACGTCATGAAGATCCCTCGCCTCGATGTCGGCTTTTTGCGAATATTCCCAGGCGTCTCCGCGCCGATTGAGCCATACGGTTCGCAGCCCGGCATCCGCAGCACCCAATACGTCGTGCTCGGGGCTGTCGCCGATGTGCAGGACTTCCCGGGGTTCGCACCGAAGAGCGCTGCAGGCGGCATGAAAAATGTCCCGGTGGGGTTTGGCGACACCGTGATCCCTGGCGCAGATAGTGGTCGTGAAGTGGTGCCCGATCCCGATAAGGTTCAGATCCGCGTTGCCGTTAGTGAGGCTGGCGAGCGGGTAGTTTTCCGACAGCTTCGTCAGCGCCGGTAGTGCGTCCGGAAAGAACTCGACTTTATTGCGCAGTGCCATGAACTGATCGAACACCTGATCTACCCGGGTTTCTTCATATCCTGCGGCTGACAGAATCCTCTGGAAGGACAGCCATCTCAGATGGCTCAGGTCGTGTGCGTACTGCGGATACTCCGCTACGATTTCTGCGCGCACCTGCTGTATATCGGAGGCGCTGAACCGCTCGGTGACACGCGGGCAATTCGTCGACAGCCACTGGTATACGATCCGCTCGGCCTGTTCGATGACCGGGCCGATCTCCCAGAGGGTATCGTCGAGATCGAATGTAATGGCTCTTATGGACATCATCGCGTGCGGCCCGGCGTTTTCCGCCCGGGCACCGGGAGTTTATTTCGAAGCTATCTCTTCGAGCTTCCTGGCCTTGATGATGTTTCCATCCAGTCCGGCCTCCCGGGCACTGCCGCCATAGGATACCGTCAAAAGCTGGCTGTAGTAAGTGACGGGCATGCTGAACTTCGTGCCGAATTTCCTGTTGATGTGCTCCTGGTAGATCTCGACGTTCAGCTGGCACACCGGGCAGGGCGTAACGATCATGTCAGCGCCTTGATCATATGCGGATTCCACGATGTCCTTGATCTGTTCCTGACTTTTGTCGGGTTCGGAAAAAGCCAGGGCACCTCCGCAGCAGGTGACCTTCTTTTCATAGTCGGTGATGGCCTCTCCGCCAATGGTCTCCACCATTTTGTCCAGATACATGGGGTTTTCGTAGGATTCTCCGTCAATGCCGAAGGGCCGGTTGGTCTGGCATCCCACGTAACCCGCGAACTTGATGTTGTCCAGCGGCCGGATCACCGGAGCCTCGAGCTCCTCGTAACCCACATCCTCTATCAGCGCTTCAACCATGTGGCGTATGGGCGCTTCGTTCTTCAGATCAATATCCAGGCCGGCTTCCTTGAGGACATCTTTCGTGTCCGCCAGCAGCTGTTCCGATGCGCTCAGTCTGTCGGAGGTTTCCTTGGTCCCGAGCCAACATGCGGCGCAGCTCGCCACGATATCCTGTCCCCGGTTGTGTTTCTCCGATAGGGCAATGTTGCGGGCGTTCATCACATGGCGTGGCAGTTCACCGCCTTCCGCGAAACCGATGGATGCCCCGCAGCAATTCCAGTCGGGTATTTCATTCAGTTCGATATCGAGTTTCTTGCACATCGAATCAACCGAGACCATGTAGTTCGACGCCGACGCTTTGCGCTCTGAACTGCAGCCTGGATAAAACGAATATTTATACTTGCTCATGTCGTCTCCTAACCTGAGTAGCCTTTCCTGCGGGCTTCGATTTCACGCGCTTTTTTCAGCATGGATTGAAGCTGCTTCGGGTTTTCTATGCCCTTGTAGCTAATCAGCGCGAGTAGGTTAAGGCGTTTAGTACGGAACATGCCAAGCCCGGTGTTTGCCATTTCCACGGCCTTTTTAACGCCAGCGGAATAACCGTCCATGAAGTACAGTTTTATTGACAGCGACGTTTCGTTCACCCGTCCGTTCTTGCTGATGTTGTCCCAGAAAATCTTTGCAAAACGCCGGGTGGGATTCATTTTTGGTGCCAGGCCAAGACGATGGGCATAGTTGGCCAGCCCGTGCATGATGTGGGTTATTGGTATTTCGCGGGGGCACCGGACTACGCAGTTGTAGCATGACGTGCACATCCACATGGACTCCGTTCCCAGCACGGCTTCACGTTTGCCCGCGCGTATCATCATGAACAGTTCCTGCGGGGGGTGCTCCCAGTGCGGTCCGAAGGGGCACGATCCGGAGCACACGCCGCACTGCATGCACATCTTGACCCACTCTCCCTGTTCTACGTTGTCCTCGACTTCCCGCAGGAAGCTGTTGCGATACTTGTCGATCATGGCGGTGTTGGTGTCGTTCATCGTATGTCCCGGAAAGTGGCGAGGTCAAAAGCCCTTGAACGGGTTCATGCCTATTTCGTCGATCTTTCGGCTGTATTCGTTGATCAGGTCCACCACCCGATCGACATCGGTAATTTCGATCTCATAAGTTTGAACACGCTCGGTTTCGAGCTGCAGCTGCTGAAGCGAGTCGTTGATCTTCCCCATCCGATCGTGAGCCATTTCGGACCCTTTTACGAAATGACATTGATAGTCATCTCCCTTTTTGCAACCCATCAACATTATGCCGTCATACCCGGCATTCAAGGCGTCCGTCACCCATACCGCGTTCACCGATCCCAGGCAGCGGATGGGAACTACCCGGACGAACTGATTGTATTCCCGGCGTTGATGCGCCGCCATGTCGAGAGTGGGGTAGGCATCGTTCTCGCAGGCGAGTATCAGGATTCTGGGCTTTTCGTCGAACTCGTCCGGCATATCGACGGCTTTTAACTGCTGGCCCACGGTATCTATCGAATAGTTGTCGAACGATATAACCCTCACAGGGCACGCTCCCATACAGGTTCCGCAGCGCCGGCAGCGCTCCTCGTTGAAGAGCGGGTATCGCTGCTCATCTTCGTCGATGGCGCCAAACGGGCATTCGACCGTACACCTCTTGCACTGCGTGCACCCGTCCTTGCGGTAGCTGGGAAAGCTCAGGTCCCCCGAACGTGGATGCGCGCCACGGCCCAGCGCCGCGTTTTCGACCGCTTGGATGGCCTTGAGCGCGGCACCCGTGGCGTCGTCGATCGCCTGGGCGATGTCCATCGGCCGCCGCACGGGACCACATGCATAGATGCCGGTCCGCCTGGTCTCGTAAGGGAAGCAAATGAAATGTGAATCGCTGAAGCCGTTACGCAAGTGGGGCAGGTCTGGACCCTGCCGATACGTGAGATTCAGAATTGAATCGACGGGGATCTCGGCGGTCTGATCGGTGTCTGGCGTTTTTGCATCTCTATCCGATTCTTCTTCACCGTCCTCGAGTTCGATGCTGACCCCTGAGTTCGGAACCTGGCCGGTAGCCAGGACGACGAGGTCGACGTTGACCGCGGTTTGCTCGTCGAGGATGAGGTCTTTAAACGATACATTGAGTTGGTCAGATTCCGGCGAAACGGCGTCCACGCTACCCTTCGTAAAGGTCACACCCTTGCGCTGGGCGGAACGATAAAAATCTTCGCCGTTTCCCGGTGTACGGAGATCGGTATAGATGATATTGGTATCGATCCCGGGGTCGCAGTCCTTGAAGTACATAGCCTGCTTGATGCTCGTGTTGCAGCAGAATCCGGAGCAGTAGGGCAGATGCCCCTCTTTCTCGGAGCGTTGTCCGGCGCATTGGATGAACACCACGGACGCCACTTCCTTACCGTCCGAGGGGCGCTTGATCCTACCGCCGCCGGCGCTCCGGGCAAGCTCCTCCAGTTCATGCTGATCCACGACATCCGCCGAAGCCGGGTAAGAGTACTCCGACAGGATGTCGGCATCGAACCGGGTGAATCCGCTCGCCTGCACGATTGCACCCACGTTCTCGGTCCGGGTGCCGCCGGATTCCTGACTGATGTCGACGCTGAACCGGCCGGGCGCCCCGCTCGTTCTCGAGATCGCGGAGTTCAGAAAAGTTTCTATGTTCGGCTCACGCTCGACCAGATCGATCAATTCGCCGGCGCCCGTGTCCTCGGGATCGGAGAACGGCTCCCTGGTCGGCGTCCTCTTCCACAAACTCGCGGCCGTTCCACCCAGCCTGCCCCGCTTCTCTACCAGAAGGATCCGGTGTCCCGCACGCGCCGCCTCGACGGCCGCGGTCATACCCGACATACCGCCACCGACAACCAGGATCTTTTTGTTCGAATCTTCGGACCTGTTTACTTCGGGTTGCTGCATGTACTGGATCTCGGCGCCGGCCATGCGCAAATAATCGTCCGCCATGTCTTGGGTCGTCTCCTGCATATCTTCGCTATCCGGTCGAACCCATATGACGCCCTCTCGCAGGTTGGCCCGGGTAAATGCTATATTGTCGAAGGCAAAGGCGCCGGTTTTAGCGCGGCGTGAACACGCCGCGATGACCACGTGGGTGACCTGTTCGTCATCGATATCCTTGCGGATCTGAGATACGCCTTCACTGTTGCAAAGAAAGTCGTGCGTTCGAACGATGTCACTCTTGTTTTCACTTCTGGCGATTTCTTCAAGCTGGTTCAGGTCCAGACGATCGCGCAGTCCGCAGCCGCCGCATATATAAGTAGCAATTTTTCTGTCCGTCATGATCCGGCCTCCATCGCCGCGATGCCATTGACGACCTGGATGGCCCTCAGCGCTGCCGCGGTAGCGGACTGTACCGCCCGGTTGACGTCGAGGGCGTTCGCGGCACATCCGGCACCAAAGATCGCGCCGTTGGTTGCATCGGCCTGGATGAATCCGCTCTTATCCCCGGCAATTCCGCGGCCGACAGCGTCCGCGCGGACGCTGGGTTCCATACCGATTGCGAGTACGGCGAGATCGTGCTGATTGTCGTAGCGCTGATAACCTTCGGTATTTACACCATGAAGAACGACGTCGCCGGAATCCCGGTCCTCGGTAATGTTCGCGACTTTGGACTTTATGAACCGCACTTTTTCGTCGGCCTGGACGCGTTTCTGGAAATCTTCCAGCCTGTCGATGGTTCGAATATCGATGTAGTAGATGGTGGACGTTGCGTCGGAGTCGATACCGTACTTCTCGGATATATAGGTAGACTGTTTGAGTGACGCCATACAGCAGATGCGGGAGCAGTGGCTGAGATGATTCTGGTCTCTCGAGCCCGCACATTGTATGAACGCGATGCTGCGGGCCTCCCGGTTGTCGGAAGGCCGCAGGATTCTACCGCCGGTAGGCCCCGAGGGATCCATCATGCGCTCCAGCTCGAGACTGGTAATCACGTTGTCGTAGCGGTCGTATCCATAGGGCTGGATCTTGGCCGCGTCGTACGGATTCCACCCCGTGGCCCAGATGATCGCACCCGCTTTTATTTCGACAGTTGCCTCATCCATGTCGAGTTCTATGGCCCCGTATTGACATGCCTCTTTTGCTTTTTGCGCGTCGTCGGTCCCGATGATGGACGGATCCAGCACGTAGCGCTGCGGATATGACAGGCTGTATGGAATGTAGGCGGCTTTGACAGCGTTCAGATTCAAATTGTGCGGATTCTTTATTTCCGCTTCCACCGCGTCTGCACACGCCCCGCAGGCGGTGCAATTTTCGTTGACATATCGCGGCCGGATCCTGATCGATACATCATAATTCCCGGCCTCGCCTGTCACCGATTCGATCTCCGCCATGGTGTACAAGCGCAGCCGTCTGCTGGCGTCCATACGCCGCTGATTGATTTCCTGCCCGCATAATGGGCGGCACATTTTCGGGAAATATTTGTACAGCTGAGCGACGCGTCCGCCGACGGAAGGGCTTTTCTCCACGAGGACGACGTCCTTGCCACACTCCGCCGCTTCGAGGGCAGCCGTGACGCCGCTGATGCCTGCGCCGACAACCAGTATGGTTTCGTTGGTTGGAACCGCATCGGTCATAGTGGAATCCTCGTGAATACTGGCTGTTCGAACTTTGGTTGGCAGGCGGCCAATTTGGTGAAAACGGTCATACTATAGTCAATTCGCCGATTGTTGAATACAAATTACGAATATCAACATATATCATAGTAATGGTCATGATCCGAATGCACGTGCCGTATAGTCCGCATAGTTCTTGAAGAATGATCCCACCTCAGCGACCGGAGCTCTCGATGTGAAAAAGTCTCTTGTAGAGCAAGAGCGCGATAACCAACCGCAGGCAGGCCCCTACCAGGAGCAAGGTAACTTTGAATACCAGCAATGGAATTATAGAAACCGCAACTATCAAAAAGACTGGTGCATGTTGCGCGAAATCGATTATTTCCCACGGGATACCCGTTTTGTAGAAGCGACTGTTGAAAAGTACGTCCGCCCTGCACCGCGGATGCGTAAGTCGTGCGAAGCATGCGCGGCGAGGAAAGATTGTTGAAGCGGCAGAAGCAGCGCATCGATATCGATGCGGTAGTGGCGGCTTATGCCGACAACCATTTTTTTGAACAAGTGTTCGATTTCAAAAGTGTAATTCGCGTAGATTCCAGAACGTTAATTTTTGTCATTAAAACTTGACTTTTTTACTTGTGTGCATATATTTGGCTTTGATTTCGAGGTTAAAGTAACAAATATGTTTACAAACCTTTCTATTAAGGTTTCGAATCGTTAGAAACGAAACCTGAATTGGCGAGTGTACAAATAACAAAATTACATAACGGCAAGCCCCGGGCTTGGTCGCAACACTTATGATTCTGCATCTCACTCCACCACAGATTTTCCTTCCATGTTTCCATTTAACCGCTTGTTTAGTTTTTTATTCAGCGTTTTTGGCGAGGATGCATGGAGGGAAATTTCGTTGTACAACGTTCAAGTAAACCATTAATCCCTAAACTCTTTTAGAGGAGACGCGTCATGGCAGTAGCCAAAAAGAAAGCAACCAAGAAAAAGGCGACCAAGAAAAAGGTCGTCCGGAAAGCGCCGGCAAGAAAGGCGACCAAGAAAAAAGCGACCAAGAAAAAGGTCGTGAGGAAAGCGCCGGCAAAAAAGGCGACCAAGAAAAAAGCGACCAAGAAAAAGGTCGTGAGGAAAGCGCCGGCAAAAAAGGCAACCAAGAAAAAAGCGACCAAAAAAAAGGCGACCAAAAAAAAAATCGTAGCTAGAATAGCGGCTAGGGAGAAGGCCGCGAAAAAGGCCGTGGCGAAGAAGGTGGCTAGGAAAAAAGCGCCTGCCAGAAAGGCAACGGCAAAAAAAGCTACAAAAAAAAAATAGCTAGGAAGTCTGCTAAAAGGAAACCGGCCGGGATGAGAATCGCCCTGCCGTTCTAGTGTATTTCATTGATAAAGGCCGCTTACCGACTGGTTGGCGGCCTTTTTTATCGCTTTACGCCGAATCCGCCCCCTCCCGGAGTTCGAATTTCGAAAATGTCGTTCGCGGACATTTCCGTTTGGTCGCACCCGCGCAGGCCCTGGACCTCGCCGTTTGATCTTTTTACAAGGTTATTTCCCGCGCGTCCGTCCGCCCCACCGCACAATCCGAACGGCCGGGTAGACCGCCTGTTGGAGAGTATCGATGCGGTCATCGGTTCCAGGAAACGAATCTGCCTGACCACACCATCACCGCCGCTGTGCTTGCCGCCGCCGCTGCTGTTTTTTCGAATGCAGAACTGATCAAGCCGGACGGGGAATCGCCATTCGAGGACTTCCGGGTCGGTCAGCCGCGAGTTGGTCATGTGTGTATGCACGGCATCGGTACCGGAAAAATTCTCGCCGGCGCCTTCACCGCCACAAATCGTTTCATAGTACTGGTACTGATCATTGCCGAACGTGAAGTTGTTCATCGTGCCCTGTGAAGCCGCTCTGATTCCCAGGGCGCCATACAATGCGTCGACGACTATCTGCGATGTCTCGACGTTTCCCGCGACCACGGCCGCCGGATATTCGGGATTGAGCATGGATCGTTCCGGGATGATGATGTCCAGCGGTTTGAGGCAGCCGGAGTTAAGGGGTATTTCGTCTGCGACCAGTGTGCGGAAGACGTAAAGCACCGCGGCCCTGCACACGGCGGATGGTGCATTGAAATTGCTTTGCCGTTGCGCCGATGTCCCGGTGAAATCGATTCGGGCGCTGCGGTTGGCGTGGTCGATACTTATCACCACATGGATCGTGCTGCCGTCGTCAAGCGGGCAGCTGAACTCTCCGTCGCTCAGAACATCGATGACTTTTCGGACACTTTCCTCCGCGTTGGCCTGGACGTGGGCCATGTAGTTGCGGACCGTTCCGAGCCCGTACATGGAAATCATTCGATGAAGCTCTTCCGCACCCTTGGCATTCGCCGCGATCTGGGCCTTGAGATCGGCAATGTTGTGCTTCGGATTTCGTGCCGGAAAGGGTTCCCGGGTCAGCAGCTCATTGAGCTCCCGCTCGCGAAATACGCCTTCCCGTACTCCGAGGAAATTGTCGATAAGAATCCCTTCTTCCTCGACGTTCGTACTATTCGGCGGCATCGAGCCGGGTGAAATTCCGCCAATGTCGGCATGATGCCCCCGCGAAGCAACGAAAAACAGGAGATTGGATTGTCCCTTGTCGAAGACCGGGCTGATGACCGTGACGTCCGGCAGGTGCGTGCCCCCGCGGTAGGGCGCGTTGTGTATATAGCTGTCCCCCGGCAGGATATCGCCGCCTCGCTGTTCTACTACATTTGTCACCGTATCACCCATGGATCCGAGGTGCACCGGCATGTGCGGCGCATTGGAAACGAGCTGACCCGCGTGGTCGAACACGGCACATGAAAAATCGAGCCTTTCCTTCATGTTTACCGAATAGCTCGTGTTTTGCAGGGTGTGCCCCATCTGTTCTGCAACGGACATGAACAGCTTGTTGAAAATCTCCAGCATGACGGGGTCCGGCTTCCCATCGTCGCGCTGCACCTGTTGACTTTTACCTTCGAGGCTCAACAATAGTTGGCCGGACCCGGTCTGGCTTGCAGACCACCCTGGCTCAACCACAATGGTGCTGTTGGGTTCGATTATCAGTGCGGGGCCGTCGATGGCATTCTCCGGCAGCGCATCGCGCTGGTGGACGCGGCACCGTTGCAGGTCTCGACCAAAATAAGCGTGGGTAACGGTCGCTCCCCGGGACACGCCCCGCTGGCGCGTCCGCGAAGTTTCGGGTGGTTGCATCGGCACGATCAGTTCGACGGCGACTGATTCGATGATCGCGTCTCTGGCGGAATCGATGAATCCAAACCGTTTCATATGCAGGTCTTCGAAGCTTCGGCGGAGAGTGGCGGCATCCCGAACGTAAGCCGTTTCCAGCGCCGTGTCGGTGCCGGAATATCGAATCATGGCCTTGTAAACGACGTTGCTCGAATCAAGGCCGACGCCCTGGTGGCGCAGCACTTGCGCGCCCTTTTTACAGAGGTCCTCGAAGGCGCCGTCCAGCTGTGCGGGGGCGCCTTCGCTGAGTGGCAACTCGACGGTGGTTCCCTGGATTACGCGGATGTCCGCCAGTCCAATACCGTACGCCGACAGCAGGCTGGCATGGGGATGTATCAGTATGCGCTTTATTCCCAGAGCCTCGGATACCAGGCATGCGTGCTGTGCCCCCGCGCCGCCAAAACAGCACAGGGCGTATCGCGAAACGTCATAGCCCCGCTCCACGGAGATCCGCTTGATCGCGGCGGCCATATTTTCCACGGCCACCTCGATGAACCCCTGGGCAACTTCATAACGGTTGAAATTTCTTCCCGTTTCTCCGTTAATGCGCTTCGCCAAAGCATCGAATTTTCGCCCTACGACCTCGCTATCGATTGGCAGATCGCCGTTGACGCCGAATACCTTAGGAAAATTTTCCGGCGATAATTTGCCCAGCATCACGTTGCAGTCGGTAACCGTAAGTGGTCCTCCACGTCGATAGCATGCCGGGCCCGGATTGGCCCCGGCCGATTCGGGCCCCACCCTGAACCGGGTACCGTCGAATCGGACAATAGATCCACCGCCAGCCGCCACGGTGTGGATGTGCAGCATCGGGGCCCTGATTCGCACTCCCGCGACCTCGCTTTCCAGCGTCCTTTCGAATTCACCGTTGTAGTGGCAAACGTCGGTAGAGGTGCCACCCATATCGAATCCGATGATTCGTTCGTCGCCGTCTACCGTTGCGGTGGCGACCGCACCAACGACGCCACCCGCCGGCCCCGACAAAATACAGTCCTTCCCCCGGAATGTGACGGCATTGGTCAGGCCGCCGCTCGATTGCATGAAGAACAGGCGGGATCCATGCAATTCGCGCTCGATGCTATCGACATACCTTCTGAGTATGGGTGAGAGGTAGGCATCGACCACCGTAGTGTCTCCCCGGCTTACCAGCTTCATCAGCGCGCTCACTTCGTGGGAGGCGGAAACCTGATCGAATCCCAAATCGGCGGCGATTCGAGCGAGACATTTCTCGTGCTCCGGGTATCGATAAGCGTGCATAAGGACGATCGCGAGCGATTCGAAGCCGCGGTCACGAATCTCTGAAAGCATTTTTCGGCACTCGGAAGCGTTCAGAGGTGTGACGATATTACCCTGCGCATCGATGCGCTCGTCGACCTCCACCACGGCGGAATACAGCATTTCCGGCAGCTCGATATGCATAGCGAATATATCGGGGCGGTGCTGATACGCTATACGAAGTGCGTCTTTGAACCCTCTGGTGGTGATCAGCACCGTCGGTTCGCCTTTGTGCTCCAGTAGTGCGTTGGTGCCAACGGTTGTGCCCATCTTGATCGATTCAACGGCTTCGACGGGAATAGCGGCGCCGGCCGCCAGGCCAAGCACATCCCGGATGCCCTGAAGGGGGGCGTCATCGTAGCGTTCCGGGTTCTCCGACAGCAATTTGTGTGTCATGACCCTTCCACTCGGGTCGATTGCAACGATATCGGTGAACGTGCCGCCTCGATCGATCCAGAACTGCCACTTGCCGCGGGCTCCGCGTGTCGAATGTTCCGTCGTATTACGGTCTGGTATTGTCAGATCTTCATCCCTTTTTGTGTACTGATCGGAAACGCATCGTTATAGTATCGGGTTACTGATATGTTGAGTACGGACGCTAAATTTTCTAGCATGTATCAATTTCTTGTCAGCAGACCTTTTCCGAAAAATGACGGACAGCCAGACAGCCACCGATCTCTACCAGATTTCTGGTTATACCATCGAGCGCGAGGTGGGGCGAGGCGGCATAGCCATGGTGTATCTGGCCGTGCAGGAATCGCTGCAAAGAGAGGTGGCGCTGAAGATCATGGCGCCTGCCCTGACCAGCGATCCCAACTTCACCAGGCGGTTTCTCCACGAAGGACTGACGGTTGCGCAGCTGAACCACCCGGGTATCGTGACCATCTACGATATTTCGGTTGTCGGCTACCAGCATTATATCGCGATGGAGTTTCTCAAAGGAGGCAGCCTGAAGCATCGGATCCAGAGTGGCCTGCTCGTGGACCAGGCACTGAATATACTCCATCAGGTTGCCGCGGCGCTGGAATATGCCCATGACAATGGCGTGGTTCATCGAGATGTAAAGCCGGAAAACATAATGTTCCGGGATCCTTCCGGAAACGAAGCCGTGTTGACCGACTTTGGAATCGCCAAAACTGGCTCGCAGCAGTCGAACATTACCAGAGCCGGGCTGGTCGTCGGCACACCGAGATACATGAGTCCGGAGCAGGCTGAAGGGCGGGGTGCCACCACGCGCTCGGATATATATGCACTCGGGGTCATACTTCATGAAATGCTCACCGGCAGACCTCCTTACAAGGGAACCGAAAGCATGGCGGTCCTGTACTCGCACCTGAATGACCCTGTGCCTGAACTTCCGGCACGCTATGGTGTTCTGCAACCGTTGTTGGAGGACATGATGGCCAAGGATCCGGAACAACGTATTCCGGACTGTGGCACGCTGCTGGGCCGAATCGAGGAACATATCCCAGGTCCCGACACCACCTCCAGCGCCCAGATTAATGGGCAGCCGGCGCATCGTTCGGTGCGAGAACAGAAACCGAGCGGAAAGCGCATTGGAACGGTGACCTCAATCCTGGCCTGGCTAGGCGTCGCTCTGGCGGTCGTCATCGTTGCCGGAACCCTGACCTGGGAGCTCAAGGGGACGGAGGAGAGCGAGAAAGGTGAATATGCACTACCTGACGGGGAGCCGCCAATAATCATTACTCCCAAGAAGATCGATCTGACTATGGATGACCCGCAGTCGCAGACGATGGAACTGCAAGCAGATGCCGGGCCGGAAGGTGCTATCGATACCAACTCGCTCTTGCATTTGGCCGAGCAGCAGTTAAAACAGGACCGCTTGAGTACGCCTCCGGATGACAACGCACTCGATACCTACAACGTCATCCTGAAAATGCAGCCGGGCAACCCTGATGCGGAGCACGGACTGAAACAGATCGCAGCACGTTACGAAGAGCTCGCGAGGAAGAAATTGGATGAAGGAAAATTTATCGAAGCCGACGAATTCGTGCACAGCGGACTCGCCGCGTGGCCGCAGCATGTTGGACTCAACGACATCCAGAAAGAGCTGGCCGGACAGGTTCCCGATCGCTCAGGGGATGGCGCGATAACGTATTCCGCAAACGTGCAGTCCTTGATACATGGCGCGAAAGCCGGAAACTCCACGGTTCAGTTCCAGCTAGCGCTTGCTTTTGCCAACGGCGACGGTGTGGCAAGGGATGAGAACGAAGCTATGAAATGGTTCCGGGAAGCGGCGAAGGGCGGGCATGCGAAAGCGAAATACAACCTCGGTCTCGGCAGTTTATTTAGCCCAAGTCCGGATCCGGCGAATGCGGGCAGGTGGATGAAGTCCGCCGCCGCCGCGGAGTACAAACCGGCATACAGGGCGCTGGGCTGGATGTACACGACCGGCACCGGGATCAAAAAGAGCGCTAAAGATGCGGTAGTCTGGTCAGCCCGCGGTACGAAGTGGACCAAACCTCCGGCATCCGGGGAGGTGGCGCTGCCCTGGCAGGATGCGTTCGAGCAAAATTACAAGGAATCGATAATCGACGTCAGGGAACAGAAAATGTCGGAACCGGGGATCTTGAAATAGTGTACTTTTGACACCACTATAGTTCGTGTGAAAGATACACTAACCCAATTTCCGGCGAGCACGGCTTGGTTGCTGCACGTTTCTACGGATATCGTGATATTCACGATATGCGACGATTCGCTTCAGGTATTGCTCCGCCAACGTTACTCAGAGACGTTGAAAAAGAGCAGCTGGGCGCTGCCTGGCGGTTATCTTCGGCCGGTTGAACCGCTCGAAAAATGTGCTATCCGAACGCTCTACCAGCAGACGGGGATCGAGGACGTTTACCACGAACAGCTCTATACCTTCGGTCGTCCCGACCGTCACCCCAAGTCCCGGGTAATCACGGTATCCTACCTTGCACTAATGCGCAGCTATAAGGCCGACGAGGTCGTTCGATCGCCGAATATCCAGTGGCATGACGTCGCCCGTTTGCCCGCGCTGTATCTGGATCATGGAGAAATCGTGAAAATTGCTCAGCACAGGCTGGTTTCAAAGCTCGGCTATTCCACAATCGCTTTTCAATTGGCACCGGAACTGTTTACGTTGAGCGAACTGCAGCGCATCTATGAAATCATTCTCGATGAATCTCTGGACAAACGTAATTTTCGTAAACGAATCCTGGCTCTCGAGAACATAGAGGAAACCGAACAGTTCCGCCGAAACCGCGCACACCGGCCGGCGCGACTGTATCGCTATGCCGGATCTAATGAACTTCACTACACGAAGTAGGAATATGATCATGAAAACGACACACATACCCGATGAACTGCAACAGCGCATCGATATGGCGGCGCTGAGAGCGAGGGGAATCAAGCACGAAGCTCTGTCCCCGGGTGAGCGTGGGGCGCTCATCGGTCGTATCAAGCATCACCTCGATACACAGGATGCGGTTTTGGTCGCGCACTACTACGTCGATGAAGAACTGCAGGACCTCGCGGACGACACCGGCGGAATCGTTGCCGATTCACTCGAAATGGCACGCTTTGGATACGAACACCCGGCCTCCACGGTGGTAGTGGCCGGCGTCCGTTTCATGGCCGAGACGGCAAAGATCCTGAGCCCCGACAAGCGGGTGCTGGCGGTTGAACGTGAAGCGGAATGCTCTCTGGATATGGGTTGTCCCATCGATCAGTTCAGCGAGTTTTGTGACCGGCATCCCGATCGCACGATTGTGGTCTACGCCAACACCAGCGCGGCGGTCAAGGCCAGAGCGGACTGGGTTGTTACCTCTTCGATAGCGCTGAAGGTGGCCGAATATCTACGCGACCGGGGAGAGAAGATCCTATGGGCGCCGGATAGATTTCTCGGTGGCTACGTGCAGCGCATGACCGGTGCGGATATGGTCATGTGGCAGGGATCCTGCGTCGTCCACGAGGAGTTCAAGGCGGATGAACTTCGCCGTTTGAAGATCGAGCATCCGGAGGCAGCCGTGCTGGTTCACCCGGAGTCGCCTTCCGGTGTCATCGACCTCGCCGACCGAGTCGGATCCACCAGCCAGATCATTCAGGCAGCCCGGGAGATGGACAACGATCTGTTCATCGTCGCGACCGAGGACGGCATCTTCCACAAGATGCGTGAAGCCGCGCCTGACAAGACATTTCTTGCCGCCCCGACGGCGGGAGAAGGCGCAACCTGCAAGAGCTGCGCGCATTGTCCCTGGATGAAGATGAACGACCTTCAGGGTCTTCAAAGAGTGCTTTCCACAGGGGAGAACGAGGTGTTCATAGACGAAGCGATTCGCAGCCGCGCCGAGGTTTCATTGAAGCGTATGGTTGATTTTGCCCGGCAGCACATCAAACCCGGCATGTACGTTACCGGCAACGCATGATGCGCATCCGGGTCTATTCTTCATGAGCAAATACAGTGGGCAGGATCAGTTCCGCCACGACAGTCCCGACACCACCGGCATACTGATCGTCAATCTCGGTACACCTGACGCACCGGACCGTCCCAGTGTCCGCCGATACCTGAAACAGTTCCTGTCCGATCCCAGGGTGGTCGAGTTTCCGCGTTTGCCGTGGTGGTTCATTCTCAATCTGGTGATCCTGAACGTCAGGCCTTCGCGAAGCGTCGAGGCCTATCGGAAAGTTTGGACCGGGAACGGCTCACCGCTGATGGACATTTCGATGAAGCAGGCAGACGGCATCCGCGAATTGCTGATGGAAAAATATGACAACAGGGTGGAGGTGGTACTGGGCATGCGATACGGTAATCCGTCCATCGCGGCTGCACTCGACGAGCTGGCATCGTCGACTCCCCGGAACCTCATTGTTTTGCCGCTGTATCCGCAGTATTCGGGCAGCACCGTTGGATCGGTGTTCGACGAGGTCGCGGATTGCCTGAAAAAATGGCGCTGGATACCCGGGATCCGTTTCATTAATGCCTATCATGATCACCCTGCCTATATCGCCGCGCTTGCCGCCAGTGTGAACCGTAACTGGGAAGAGCAGGGACGCGGAGACCATCTTCTGATGTCTTTTCACGGCGTGCCAAAACGGTATCTGCTCGCAGGAGATCCATACCATTGTCACAGTCAAAAGACGGCCAGACTTCTGGCAGAAAGCCTTGGCCTGTCCGATTCGAAGTGGTCGTTGGCGTTTCAGTCCAGGTTTGGAAGGGAAGAGTGGCTGAAACCCTATTGCGATAAAATAATTGCGAAGCTCCCCGTCGAAGGCGTAAAGAACCTGGATGTCCTCTGTCCGGGCTTTTCCGCCGACTGCCTAGAGACTCTGGAGGAGGTCAATATGCAGTATCGCCGCTTGTTCATCGATGCCGGTGGAGAGCGGTTCAACTACATCCCCTGTCTCAACGACGGGCGTGAACATCTAGAGTTCCTCACCGGCCTGATCACCGAGCAGGCAATCATTGCAGAGGATGAGGACGCCGGGGAGCCGCCGGATTCCAGATTGGCGAGGGCATCCAGCATGGGTGCGGCGCGATAATCGGTATTGGCTAGCGGCGCGAGTGGTGGTTGAGTATATAAGTAAATGATGATAATCTATTCCTGCCCGGTTTGGGGTTCCGGGCACTATAAAGAATACATCGTTTACTTACGGGACTCACTATGACAATCAAAGGGTTGATCGATCGGTCTGCGCTGGTGCTCGCGATATTTATACTGAGCAACAGCCCCGCTTGGCCGACAATATTATTCTGAGATATCGGTGCTGCCGTGGCAGGCCCGATGTCGGGCCGATTTATCGCGGCGAGGCGCCGCTCCTACAATTTGAGACGACATTGCGGCGATCTTGTAGGAGGCCCGCCTCGGGCCGATTTCGCGGCGAGGCGCCGCTCCTACAATTTGAGACGACATTACGGCGATCTTGTAGGAGGCCCGCCTCAGGCCGATTTCGCGGCGAGGTGCCGCTCCTAAGACTTAGATCATTGTGCGTCAGACCGTCACGATAATACGCACCGCGTCCAGCCGTGACTGGGCCTTGCCGAGGCTTTGGAGGGAAGCATCGCACTGTTTTCGGGCCAGTTCGATTTCCTCCAGTCTGACGCTGGCGTTAACGGACCGCAGGTAGGTTAGACGCTCCAGTTCTCGTCTGGCGCTGGCGGCCAATCGTGACTTTCCGGCCTCGATTGTGCGAGAGAAAAGAGCACTAGCTTCAACTTCGTTCTGTTCTATGATCGCGGCGATTTTCTGCCGCCGCAGACCGATCAGTTTCCTGGCCATGGAATCCTCCACTTCCCGTACCTTGTCGAACAACTTGCCTTCGTCGAGCAGTTTGTTGAGGCTGCGGCCGTTTTCATCGCGGAGCATCCGGCACATCGTTGTCCCTACAAACCGCCTCAGATCCGATGCATTGGGTGCGACGATTTCAAGTACATGAGACGTTTCAATCAGCAAACTGCCGCGGGGCAGCAGCTCGAACTCCACTCCGATCAAAACTGCCTTGCCGTGGTCGCCGGTGGCGACGAGTTCCATTGCGCCCTGGGTCATTGGGTGTTCCCAGGTCAGATACTCGACATCTTCATGGGCCAGGGCGGCCGCGCGGTCGCAGGTGACGGTCATCCCGTCTCGTTTCAAGTGTGGGAAATGTGCCGTATGCATATGATCACTGGGTCGGACGATGTAAGATTCATCCTGCTTGTGTTCGTACTCCACACCGTAAGCGTCGAACACCCGTTCCAGGTAGCGTGCAACATCGAAATCCCTTTCTGTCGCGCGTATCGATTCAATGATATGCGCCGCCCGCTCCGCGTCGTGCGAGCTGATTTCCAGCAAACGGTCACGACCCCGTTCGAGGTCCAGTGACTTGGCCTCGTAGATCGAACGGGTCTTCTCGATCAGCACATCCGGCTCGACAGTGCCAAACAGGGCGCTGCGCAGACCGTCTTCGGTTTGTTCGAAAACGCTCTGACCCACCGGGCATGTTGTTTGCAATGCATCCAAGCCATGGTGATACCAGCGGAACAGCGTTTCCTGGGGTCCGTTTTCAATGTATGGAACGTGAATATGGACGTCGCTGCTTTGCCCGATCCTGTCCAGTCTACCGATTCTTTGTTCGAGCAGATCAGGATGAAGCGGGAGATCGAAAAGTACCAAATGATGCGCGAATTGAAAGTTTCTGCCTTCACTACCGATTTCAGAGCAGATCAGGACTTTCGCACCGTCCTTGTCGGAAAAATAGTGTGCCGCGCGGTCGCGCGCCACGATGCTCATTCTTTCATGAAAAACGGCAACCCGCATACCGAGTTCCAGCCTCAGGGTTTTCTCCAGATCCTTCGCGGTGTCGGCCCGGGCACAGATGACCAGTATCTTTTCACCCTTCAATCTGTGGATTTCGTCGACCAGGTAGACCACTCTCGGATCGAATGCGGTCCATTCGCCCGGACGGGTCAATTCGGGGTAAATCAGGTCCTCGATCGCCGGCTCATCAGGCTGATCCTCGTACTGTTCAGGCTTCATCCTGGGGCAGGGCAGCACCCGGCGTTGCGGGAATCCCTCGATGCTGCCGCGAGTATTCCTGAACAGGACCCGGCTGGGGCCGTGACGGTCGATCAGCTTTCTCACGAGTTCACGCCGATCGGCCACGCTGCGCAGCGATACCGGTTCATTGATCAATTCGCCGATGCGCTGGTGCACAGCTGGCGGCGACTCTGTTTCCAATGCGTTGAGTTCAGCGACAATGCCGGATATTTCGTGATATTCCTTCTGCTCGCGAAGAAAGGAATCGAAATCCGTGAACCGCTCGGGATCGAGCAGGTGAAGCCGGGCGAAGTGGCTCTCTTCTCCGAGCTGTTCCGGTGTCGCCGTCAGCAGCAGCAGGCCGGGTACCGTGTCGGCGAGACCGGCAATGAACTCGTACTCCGGGCTTGCCGACTCCCGGCTCCAGCGTATGTGGTGAGCCTCGTCCACGATGACCAGGTCCCAGCCGCTCTGCAATGCTTCGTGTCGTCTCCGCGACTGCTCGAACAGACCGAGGGGAGCCAGCACCAGCTGTTCGGTCTCGAAGGGATTCGAACGGGCATCCGTTTCCTGGGTTGCGGCACAGCGTTCCTCATCGAACAGTTTGAAACGAAGATTGAACCTGCGCAATAGTTCCACCAGCCATTGGTGCAGCAGCGCTTCCGGAACGATGATCAGCGCGCGACGGGTGCGGCCGGTAAGCAATTGTTTGTGAAGCACGAGGCAAGCCTCTATTGTCTTTCCTAGTCCCACCTCATCGGCCAGCAATGCCCGGGGTGCGGCGCGCTCTCCAAGGGTCTGGGCGATGAACAACTGGTGCGGGATCAGGTTTATCCGGGCGCCGCCCAGGCCGTAGGTCGCGCTGCTTTGCACCTGGTCGAGACGCTGGTGTGTCGTGACCCGGATGTCGAACCATTTATTGCTGTCTATCTGTCCATTGAAGAGCCGGCTCCGGGCGTCCGCCACCTGTGTGAAGCTGTTGAGCTGCGTTTCGGGCAGCCGGACGCGAGTTCCGGTGTCTCTCCGGGTCCCTTCGTAAATGAGCAGTCCATCGTCTTCCACGATACCGTCGATTTCAATCTCCCAGTCCTCGTGAGATTTGGCGGCTTCTCCAATGCTCAACCTCAGGCGCGTTAATGGCGCGTTGTTTGCGGCATAGCTGCGCTGCTCACCGCTCGCCGGAAACACAACGGTCACCATTCGCCCATCCACCGACGAAATGAGCCCCAGCCCGAGATCACTTTCAGTATCGCTGGTCCAGCGCTGACCCGGTTCGAAGAGAGTTTCGTGCATCATTTGAGTTTGTTAAAGCTGCGGGATGTTCGTATGATCGAACCGGAATGAGTTTAGCAGAGACCTTCAAAAGATGTTGAATGCCATCCTACCTGCATAGCACTCTGAAGCAGTGGGCGGATGGTGCCGTCGTGGTCACTGCCACCCGCCGTTTGTCACGCTATTGCCTGCAGCAATTCGATCAATTCCAGCTCCAGCTGGGAGCCGACGCGTGGCCAACCCCGACGGCGTTGACATGGGACGAATGGATCGAATCCGAATGGCGGCAGCTGGCGAGTTCCGACCCCCGGTTCGGCAAAATTACGTTACTGGATGACGATCAGGAACTCCTGTTGTGGGAAAGCGTCATCGAACGGTCGAATGATCGAAGCAGGGACCAGGCCTTGTTGCAGGTCTCCGCCACCTCGCGGGCGGCAAGAGATGCCTGGCGCATTCTGCATGACTGGTGTATTCCGTTCGAGAAGATCGGAGATCCGATCAACGAGGACACCCGGGTATTCCTCGACTGGATCACGGATTTCAGACGATTGGCTGGTCAACGCGGCTGGATGTTTGCCGCCGAACTACCGGCTCTTCTGCGAAGACTGCTCGGCGAAGGAACCTGGCAACCCCGCGGAAAACTGATTTTCGCAGGCTTTGACCATTGGCCACCCGCCCGCGAAAGCCTGCTCGAAAATATGGTAGCGGCGGGCGTTGACGTTGAAAAATTACGCACGCCATGCGTCAACAAGAGTAAACGCGTCGTCTCATGCAGCGACCTGCGGCAGGAGTTCGAGGCGGCTGCGAGCTGGACCCGGGACTTGCTGAACGACGGCGTCACCGAGCCCATCGGAATCGTCGTCGAGGATCTGAGCGAGCACCGAGATCAGATCGAGGTCGTTTTCGACCAGATGCTTCATCAGGGTGAATCCATTGGGCAGGATGATGAACGCAAGAAGGCTTTTCATATATCGATTGGCCGACCTCTGGCCGACTATCCGGTGATTTCCACAGCCCTCGTGCTGCTTGACTTCATGTCCGGGGTGCGCCCCATTCAAGACGCTACACGGCTCCTGCATAGTCCGTTTATTTCCGGGGGAATGCGGGACAGCGCTGCACATGCCCGACTCGATCTCGAGCTGCGCCGGAGAGGGCGGCAGGATGTGTCTCTGGTCGATATCAGGACATGCGTGGAGTCCTGCGATATGCAGTCGCTGATACTCGACCGGAATCTTGCCCGTGCGGGGGAGTATTCATGGCGCGGACCCAGGGCTCCAGCGGACTGGGCCGCTTCGTTTGTCGAATGGTTGTCGATTTTTGGCTGGCCGGGCGATCGTGCTCCTAATAGCTCCGAGTTCCAGACCATAGGGGCTTGGCGGGAGCTGCTGAGTCGATTTGCCCGCCTCAATGTTGTGGCGCCGCGCATGGGCGTCTCCGCCGCCGCCGCCGCGATTCGCCGGATGGCCAAACGCCGGATTTTTCAGGGTATTGCCGCGCCGGCCCCCGTACAGATACTGGGGGTAGCGGAATCTGCAGGCATGCAGTTCGGCAATCTCTGGATCTCAGCGATGACAGACGATGCCTGGCCACCCGCCTCAGACCCCAACCCCTTCATACCTTATCCACTGCAGCGGCGGTTCGGCTCGCCGGGTGCCCGTGCGGAGGAAGACCTCAAGCGCTATGAGGATCTGACCCAGCGGCTGCTGGATTCCGCTGAAAATGCGGTGATCAGTTACTCCCGTTCGAAAGGCGACCAGCCCTTGAGGCTGAGTGGTTTGTTTCAGAGCATCGCTGAAACGCCTTGCACACCCTATCACGCCGGTCTCTGCGAGCGCATACGCGCAGATTTACCGGTGCTTGAGGTGGTCGTGGACTCCACGGGACCCTCGCTGGATCGAAAGACCCTGCGCGGCGGCGCCGGTTTATTCAAGGATCAGTCCGCTTGCCCCTTTCGGGCATTCGCCCGCCACCGGCTTGCAGTGGCGGATTTCCCCGGGCCTGGACCCGGTCTGGACGCTGCGGAGCGCGGGAATCTGATCCATGACGTCTTAGCTCGGGTGTGGCGGGAGATCGGGTCCGGTTCGCGCCTGGCGGCCCTGTCCGGCGGGGACATCCAGGCGGTGATCGACAGGTGCATCGAGCCGTCCGTAGACCGTCTCAAGCGCCGGTACAACTCTATGTTCATAAGCAAAATACTGGATATGGAACGTGCACGGCTGAAGGTCCTGCTCGCAACTTGGTTGAATGTCGAACGTGAAAGAGATGATTTCAATGTCGTCTTCGTCGAGCACGAAATTGACGCCAGTTTCCGCGGCCTGGAAATGGTCTTGCGGGTAGATCGTATCGATGAATTGGACAACGGTTCTTGGTTGATCATCGACTACAAGACGAGCCGCAGTGTGACTATCAAACATTGGGAAGGCGCCCGCCCCGAGGAACCCCAGTTACCCTTGTATTTGCTGAACATCGAAAATGCGGGCCACGATGTAGGCGGTCTGGCTTTCGCCCATTTGAGGACAGAAGCCAATTGCTTCCGGGGTGTGGTCGAAGAAAAATCGTTCGCTGACGGTGTCGTAGTATCGGATTGCTGGGCGGAAACCAAAGAACGATGGGGCAGGGTGCTGAGCGCGCTCGCTGATCAGTTCAGCAATGGGGCTGCCGCGGTCGATCCGAGAAACCCGAACGTCTGCAAATTCTGCGCTGTGGGACCATTTTGCCGAATATACGACCGGGAAGCCTTTTCCAGGGCCGGATATGATTAACCCGGCTGACTGGTCCGTCCGGGAAGAGGCACTGGATCCTGCCTGCTCATGCATAGTGCAGGCGCCGGCCGGTTCGGGCAAAACCGAGTTGCTGATCCGGAGATTCGTGAAGCTGCTATCGCTGGTAAGCGACCCGGAGGAAATCATCGCGATCACGTTTACCCGAAAGGCGGCGGCGGAGATGCGCAACAGGGTGACGCAGGCCCTGGCGGATGCGAAAGGACCGCAACCCCCGGATCGCGCTGGCCGGGAGCTCTGGGAAATTGCCAACCGGGCTAGAGCCAATGACAAGGCGCGTGCTTGGAACCTGGACCGCCACCCGTCTCGCCTGCGCATCCAGACCATCGATTCGCTGTGCGCGGCGATAACGCGGCAGATGCCCTGGGTGTCGGGTATTGGCGCACCGCCGCAGGTTGTGGAGGATGCCCTGCCGCTCTACCAGGCCGCTGCCGCTGCCACCCTGCACATGGTGACGTCCGACCACAAGGAATGGGGCCATGCCGTGACGGTTCTGCTCAAACATCTCGATATTCAGGTGCCGCGCGCCATCGACTTGTTGGTGGATATGCTGAAGTTTCGCGATCAATGGCTGCGTCACATCGGCCAGCAGGGCGTGCCCGATTCGGAGCGTCGGACCAGACAGGAGTCCGTCTGGGCAAACCAGATCAGGCTCGATCTGCGCGCGATCTCGAACGCGATTTCGCCGGTATTCAGCCAAGAAATGCTGGATTGCGCCGCGTACGCCGCGGGGCAGCTGCAGTCCCGCGACACCGACAGCCGAATTCTCTCCTGGCTGGGTGCTACGGAGTTTGCGGGGGAATCGTTGAGCGATCTGCCTCGATGGCAGGGGCTCAGGGAACTGTTGCTGAAGAAAGACGGACATTGGCGCAAGACCGTGAACGTCAATACGGGATTCCCGTCCGGCCCGGACTTCGCCGCTGACAAGAAAAGAAAGATGCTGGAACTGCTGAAGTCGTTGTCGGGGAGCGAGCGGTTGCGGAGGGATCTGGTTCGCATCGGAAACATCCCAGAGCCCCGATTCGACGACCGTCAGTGGCAGATCATATCGGCTTTGGCAACCATACTGCCGTTGGCCGCGGCACAACTCCGGGTACTTTTTGGGGAGGCGGGGCAGGTCGATTTTGCGGAGATCAGTATGCGAGCCAATCAGGCTCTGGGATCCTTCGGGTCTCCTGGAGATCTTGCGATGCGGCTGGATTATCGTATCTCACACCTGCTCGTCGACGAATTTCAGGACACCTCGGTCAGCCAGTCCCAGATCATCGAAAGTCTGACCGCGGGGTGGCAGGAAGGCGACGGCCGAACGCTGTTTCTCGTGGGCGATCCCATGCAGTCCATCTATCGTTTCCGAGAGGCCGAGGTGGGTCTGTTTCTGCGCGTCCGGGAACGGGGCATGAGCAACATAAAGCTCAAGCCACTCACGTTGACCGTCAATTTCAGGTCCGATCCGGAACTCGTCGGCTGGGTTAATCGGGTTTTCGAAACCTGCTTCCCCACGGTCCCCGAAATCTCCCGCGGTGCCGTAGGCTACGTGGATTCAACGGCGCACTTGGCGCCATCATCGGATGCCGAGGTCCTCGTTCACTGCTTCGTTGACGCGGATCTTGGCGACGAAGCGGAGAAAGTTGCCGATCTGATACGGCAGGCCCGGCGGTCCGGTGCGGGCGATCGGATTGCTGTTCTGGTTCGCTCCCGTCAGATATTGCGGGAAATTCTGCCGGCGCTGGACGATGCCGGAATCACCTATTCAGGGCTCGATATTCAGAGGCTTGACTGGGAACCCGTCGTGCAGGACCTGTTGTCCCTGACCCGCGCGCTGTCTTTTCCAGCGGATCGAGTTGCGTGGCTGGGCATATTGCGCGCCCCGTGGTGCGGATTGACGCTGCATGATCTGCATACGCTGGTCGCTGACCGCCCGCTCGATTGTGTCTGGGATTGTATTCGTGACGAAGCCCTGAAGGCGCGGTTGTCTTCGGACGGCCAACGCAGGCTTGACAGGGTCATCTGTTGCCTAACCGATGCGATCGAAAATCGCGGCAGATTGCCGCTGTGGAGAACGGTCGAGAACCTGTGGCTGTCCCTGGGCGGGCCGGCATGTGCGGACGGCGCCGCGGACCAAAACGTGCGTATGTACCTGGACCTTCTTCAGCAATACCAGAGCCGCATGGGCGTGGAAGATCTGGATGGCTTAATGAGATTGATCTCGGAGCACTGGGCGCAATCGCGTGACGACTCCGATCAGCGGCTGCAGGTCATGACGTTGCACAAGGCCAAGGGTCTGGAATTCGACGAGGTGATCATTCCCGGCCTGCACAAGCGGCCAAGATCAAGTGATGCGCGCCTGTTGCTTTGGGAAGAGCAGATGAATCAAGGGGGTGAAAAGTCTCTGCTCTACGCACCGTTGACGGAAGTCGGTGCCGACCGTGACCCGCATTACCGGTATCTGAGTACCATACACGAAGAAAAGGATCACTTCGAGACACTTCGCCTGCTTTATGTCGGATGCACGCGCGCGCGCCGAAGGCTGCACCTGCTGGCCAGAGTGGACACGGATGATGACTGCCGGATCAAGCCTCCGCTCAAAAACAGCCTGCTCTCGAAGCTTTGGCCGGCGCTCTCCGAAGACTTCGAAGGAGCGGCGCGGAAACGAACCGAAATCGGGGAATCGCCGCATCCGTCCGTTCGGATCCTGAAGAGACTGCCCGCCGGCTGGCGCTTGCCTGAGCTGCCGGCAACGGTGGATGTCTCCGGCCCGAGGCAGGAAAGCGCGAGGGAGGATGAAATCGAGTTCTCATGGGTGGGAGAAACGGCCAGGCATGTCGGCGTCATCATGCACGGTATGCTGGATCGCATTGCTCGGGATGGAATTGCGCAATGGGACGAGAACCGGCTATCCGACCTGCGCACGGTCTGGCATACGGAACTTCTGCGCCAGGGCGTTTCGACGCCGGATTCGGACGCGGCGTCATCGCGAATACTGGAGGCACTGGTGCGGGTGCTCGGCGACGAGCGCGCCGGATGGCTTTTCAGTGCCGAACACCAGGACCCCCGGAGTGAATACGGGTTGGCCTGGAATGTACCGGAGGGAATCCGCAATATGCGCATCGACATGACATTCGTCGACCGCCAGGGCACTCGCTGGATCATCGACTATAAAAGCAGCACGCACACGGGTTCCGGCCAGGAACAGTTCCTGGACTCCGAACAGCAGCGTTACAAGACCCAGCTCGAAATCTATGCCCGTGCAATGTTTGCCATGGAGCAGCGTCCGATCCGTCTGGGTCTTTATTTCCCCATGCTGACTCAGTGGCGTGAGTGGGAGTTCAAGGATCCGCCAACGTAGTATGCGAAGCCGCGATCAATCGGCGCGAGGGCGCGCCTCCTACTATAGATACCGATCACCGCGATGGGTTTGTAGGAGCGGCGCCCCGCCGCGATCAATCGGCGCGAGGGCGCGCC
>Ga0209567_10000037_pt1 | contig 56406 bp, 50 predicted proteins | sample COG_12_FD_184756 | JGI IMG/M metagenome (GOLD analysis project Ga0209567, IMG submission 184756) | Pelagic marine sediment microbial communities from the LTER site Helgoland, North Sea, for post-phytoplankton bloom and carbon turnover... | ecosystem: Environmental > Aquatic > Marine > Neritic... | reverse complement strand
CTTTCCGGCGGCATGAAACGTCGCCTGATGATTGCACGGGCGCTCGTCCACGAGCCGAGGCTCCTGATTCTCGACGAGCCGACGGCCGGCGTCGATATCGAGATTCGTCGCTCGATGTGGGAATTCCTGCGGGAAATCAACGCAGCGGGCACGACGATTATCCTGACTACGCATTATCTCGAGGAAGCCGAATCGCTTTGCAGGCACATCGCGATCATCGACGAGGGTCGGATAATCGAAGACGCTCGCATGAGCGCCGTGCTACGAAAGCTGCAGCGCGAGGTATTCGTCCTGAGCCTGACCGAGGAACTGGCGGAGCCGCCGGACCTGGAGGGCTTCGAGACGCGCCTCAGGGACGACTGCGAGCTCGAGGTAGAGAAGGGCCAGGAAAACGACCTCAACGACCTGTTCACGCAGCTGGATAGCCGCGGCATCCACGTCGTCAGCCTGCGCAACAAGGCGAACCGTCTCGAGGAATTATTCATGCGCCTCGTCGAGGGCAAGCAAGAGGGCGAGGAAGCATGAATATCGCGCTCAACCTTGTCGCGGCAAAGACGATCGTCAAGAAGGAGATGTCGCGCGTTGTGCGCATCTGGATACAGACGATCGTGCCACCCGCAATCACGATGACGCTCTACTTCATCATTTTCGGCAACCTGATTGGGCGCCGCATCGGTAGCATGGACGGCTTCGATTACATGCAGTACATCGCACCGGGCCTGATCATGATGTCGGTCATCACGAACTCCTACGGTAATGTCGTGTCTTCGTTCTTCGCCGCGAAGAACATGCGGCACGTCGAGGAAATGCTGGTTGCCCCCATGTCGTACGCGACGATCATCATCGGTCACGTTGCCGGCGGTGTTCTGCGTGGCGTGCTGGTCGGTTTGCTCGTAACGATAATCGCGCTGTTTTTCACGCGTCTCGACGTTGCCCATACGTTCGTCATGCTTTCTGTGGTACTGCTTTCATCAATCGTATTTTCGCTGGCCGGATTCATCAACGCCTTATTGGCGAAGAAGTTTGACGATATTTCGATCGTGCCGACGTTCGTACTGACTCCGTTGACCTACCTCGGCGGCGTGTTCTACTCGATTTCCCTGCTGCCCGAGTTCTGGCAGAACGTGTCGAAAGCAAACCCGATTCTCTACATGGTGAACGCGTTCCGCTACGGCATCCTGGGTACCTCGGACATCAGCATCCTGCACGCCTACGCCATCCTGCTCGTGTTCGTCGTCGCGCTGTTCAGTGCCTGTATGTACCTGATGCAGCGCGGCATCGGGATTCGCGAATAGTCATGTGCGGCCGCTTCGCCTTTTATTCACCGAGTGAAGCAGCGGCAGCCTTGTTCGGCATGACCGGATCGACTGATATCGAGCCCCGCTACAATATCGCGCCAACGCAGTACGTCGCTGCCATCCGCGAAGACGACCAGGGGCAGCGCGAAATCGTAATGTTGCGCTGGGGCCTCGTACCCTTCTGGGCCAAGGACCCCGCGATCGGCAATCGCATGATTAACGCTCGCGCCGAGACCGTCGCCGAGAAACCCTCGTATCGGGCCGCGTACCGCCACAGGCGCTGTATCGTCCTGGCCGACGGCTTCTATGAATGGCAACGGCATGGCGATGGCAAGGTGCCGCACTACATATCGTTGGCGAGTGGCGAACCGTTCGCGCTCGCGGGCCTCTGGGAGCACTGGAACGACAAGAACAGCAACACCAACCTGCAGACCACGACCCTGATCACGACCGAAGCCAGCGACTTCATGAAACCACTACATCACAGGATGCCTGTGGTTCTCTCGGCCGACACGGCAGACGAGTGGCTGGCGGGCTCGACAGAATTTCTTGATGACGTCGCGAGTCGCATGCCGCCACTACAGGCATGGCCCGTTGACCGTCGCGTGAACAACGCTCGCAACGAAGGTCCGGAACTAATCGAGGCGGCCGGCGATATCCTCCGCTGACAGGTGCGGCATCATCGATACGACGAGTGTGCCGGGACCACCGTGTACTCCTATCGCCGTGCCTATGGCCGTGCAGGTCATCTTCCGGATGCCAGGCAATGCCCCTCGCATCGCTTGCTCCAGGGCCTCGGCGTCCTGTTCGCAGACGGCATGGCCGATCGAGACGTCGATTGGCCGGTCCTGCGGTGCACGCCGTGCGACATAGCGTGCAAAGCGCCGGACCCGATTCCGCTTGCCCAAAAGAAAACCGCTGAGCGCTACGCGCCCGCCGGGCGTCGTGCGGATAACGGGCGTCAGCCGCAGTAAGGAAGCGAACGTCCTGACCCAGCCCGGAACCCGTCCGCCGCGAACCGCGTAGTGCAGATCGTTCAGCAATCCCCAGGTCTGCGTTAGCGGTAACTGGGACCTGATAGCCGCGACAGTAGCGTCGAAACTCATGCCTGCATCGGCGCACCGGGCGGCCAGTACGACGAGTTGCCCCTGCCCCGTGGACGCATTGCGCGAGTCGATGACGGAGACATGACCCGGGGCACTCGTTCGGTCCGCTGCCGACCGCGCCGCCTCATAGGTACCGCTGACGGCGCCCGTCAGGTTGATGGACAACACATCCTTAAAGTGACTGGCGAGGAACTGGAACTGGCGGCGGAAGTCTCCGGGTGCGGGTTGCGATGTCGTCGGGTGGTGCGGATTCGAACTCAGTTCCTCGTAGAACTCGCTCGTCGAAATACTGACCTTGTCGAGGTAGCCGCGATCACCGAACTGGATCCGGCAGGGCACCATGTGGATATCGAATCGTTCCATGTCATCGTCGGTGATATCCGCGGCCGAGTCCGTGATGACCGCGAAGTGTCGACGATGCTCGTGCGTGCTGTGTTGCTGACGATGCATGTCATCGGCTTTCTCGGCGCCGAGATTGCCGAATCGCCTCGCGACCTCGAATACGTCGTTCGGGTCATCGACGTGGATATGAATCTTGGCCTTGCGCTTCGTGCCCGCCAGTACCAGCGAATCGCCGAGTTCTGCGAGTGACTCGCGCAATTTGCGCCTGTCGATGTCTGTCCCCGTAACGATGCACTCGGTGCAGAAGCGATACCGCGAGACGTTGTCCGCTTCGAGGAAATCGACGACAGGCTCGATATCGTGAAGCAATGACAGGTCGGGTGCAGGAGGCACCGTGCCCGTATCGACATATTCGGAGATTCCGGCGACGAGCTCTGCAAATCCCTTGGCGCCCGCGTCCACGACACCCGCTTTGCGCAGCACCTCGAGTTGGTTGGGCGTATCCGCGAGTGCCTCATCGGTGCGCAGCAGCGCCTTGCCCAGAACCGCAGCGAAGTCGTTCTCGCGCTCTGTGGATACCTGCTCCCAGACGCTGTCCGAGAAAGCCGCGATCACCGACAGTATCGTACCTTCTCTCGGCTTCGACAGAGCGTCGTGTGCGTACTCGCTGCCCTTGGTGACGGCCTTGCCGAAGGTGTAGGTCGTGAAGCGTGTAATCTCACCCGCCGAGTCACTCATGCCCTGGAAGAACTGCGCGACGATGGCCCCGGAGTTACCACGCGCGCTGTCGAGCAGCGCATCCGCGATGGCGGCCAGCATTGTGCCGAGGTGCTTTTCGCCCGGGCGTGTCACGATGCCAAGTGCGGCGCTCAGAGTCAGGCTCAGGTTGGTGCCCGTATCGCTGTCGGCCACCGGGAAGACGTTGATGCGGTTGAGAAGCTCCTGCTGGCCGATAACGCGATGAATGCCGGAGGTCAGCGCCTCTGCAAATTCACCACCGTCCAGGTGTGTCTCGACTGCGCCCGTCAAGCCGGGTTCCAATCAATCACGGGGCAGCAGGAAACTCGTGCCGAGGTAAGTAAGCACGACACCGTCAGGCGTTATCTCTTCAACGACGGGTCCTTCGCCCAGCTGCGACTGCTCGCGTTGCTTGGACATGTTGATGAATACGAAACGATCTTCCGGCACGTCGCTGTAAACGTGAATATCGAGATGCAGTGCCGGCAGCTCAACCGTGCCGTTGGCGACGACCTCGTGAAAAGTCGGTAGCGCGACGGGATTAGGTCGGGCCCGGGCGGCGGGCCTGTCGATAACCGGTTCGCGGCGCTCAGGCTGCGGCGCCACCTCGGACGCAGTTTCGATGAGCACTTCGTCCTCCACGGGAGGGTTCTCGCGGGCTTCGGCGACCCTCTCGATGAAGCTCGCTTCGCTCGCCGTTGCTGCGCTCGTGTCGACCACGACGGGAGGACTGGCCTCGACCGTGCCGCGCATCGCCTGCGGCGCCTTGTCCGGGCGCATGATCAGGCCGAGCAGAACGGCGAGGTTGACGGCGAGCAGGAGCCCGAGTATCCATAACCAGCGCGGTGCCCCGGCCCGACCACTGCTGGTCGGAACGCCGGCGAACTCTGCCGCACCTTGTTGCTGGCGCTCGGTTTCCGATTTCTTCAGGGCGTCGAGTATGAATGACATCGCTTAGTCCCGGGCCAGTCGCGGCGTCGCGAGTCTCGGGGTGTCTTCGACCGCGAGCAGTGAGTTGATGATGATCTGGGTTTGCTGGCCGGCGAGCCCGTCCACGTCGAGGCGGTGATCGCGCTGGAACGAGCGTACGATCTGTTCGAGGTCGGCGTCATATTTGTCGGAGCCCGGGTTGGCAGTCGCGTAGTCGGCGCTTATTGACTCGAGGCTAGCACGCAGCCAGAGGATGCCCGAGCCGCGTGTGCCGGGACCCAGCGAGATAGCGCCGCCAGCGGCGGGACGCCACAGCAGCATGTACTGGCCAAACCAGATGTCCGAGATTGCCTGAACCGGGTGCGTCGTGTTGACTCCGCCAATGGACAGTTCCGCGGTAGCCCCGTGGATGGCAGTCAGCACGACCTCGTGGTTGTCGCCCGACTCATCGACCAGCGTGAGTATCGCGGGCCTGTCCATGCGTCGCAGGCCGCTCCACGATCCCCGCCGGAAAAAGCAGGCAAGGCCGACATCATTGGCCTGCGAGCAGGCATTGCGCCCACCCGTGCGGTACTCGAGGTCCCAAACCTCGAACAGGGTTGCCAGCGCGTAGGGGGAGGTTGTGAGGTCGGCCGCGAGTTTGAGTTGTTCACCGAGCGTGGGTTCCGGCCCAGGTTCCGCGACGGTGGGCTCCGGCAAGGCTGGCGCCTCCTCGATCGGCTCTGGTTCCACGGCAGCCGCCTCGGCTTCGGCGACCAGCGCGTCGGCAGGTACCACGTCGACGGGTTCCTGCTGCAGGGACAGTGACCAGAATGTCGCAGCGATGACCGCCAGGCTGCCGATGCCGGCCGCAGCAGCCAACGGGCGAATCCACCACGAACGCCTGATTTCGCCGCTGACCTCGGCGGCCGCACGGCGAATCAGTCGCTTGCTGACGCGACGCGATTCGAGGCTGTACGCACCGAGCAGGGCGCGGTCGCAGATTACATTGATAATCCTCGGCACGCCGTCGGAAATGCGAAAGACTTCCTTCTTGGCGGCTGCCTCGAACACCTCACCGAGCGCGCCGGCAACCTTGAGCCGGTGTTCGACGTATTGTGCCGTCTCATCGGCGCTCAGCGGCTCGAGGTGATAACGGCCCGTGATGCGCTGGGCGAGCTGGCGCAGATCGTTGCGCGCAAGGAGATCTCGCAGCTCCGGCTGGCCGATGAGAATTATCTGCAGCAATTTCTGCTTGGCGGTCTCGAGATTGGTCAGGAGGCGCACCTGCTCGAGCACGGCGGGTGACAGGTTCTGCGCCTCGTCGACGACCAGGATCGTGCGACGTCCGTCGGCGTGCGCCCGCAGAAGATGGCGATTGAGTGCGTCGGTCTGCGCTTTGATGCTGCCCTTGTTGTGCGGTACATCGATGTGAAGTTCCTCGCAAATCGTAGCGAGGAATTCGAGGACCGAGAGCTGCGGGTTCAGGACGACGGCAACATCGGCATTGTCAGGCATGCGATTGAGCAACAGTGTGCGGACGAGCGTCGTCTTGCCCGTGCCAACCTCGCCCGTCAACTGGATGAATCCTCCGCTTTCGGTAACGCCGTATACGAGATGCGCCAGGGCCTCGCCATGGCGCTCGCTCATGAAGAGATAGCGCGGGTCAGGCGTTATCGAGAACGGTTTTTCGTGAAGTCCGAAGAAGTCCGTGTACATTGTCCCTTGCCGACGGCCAGGTTAGCCCCCGATTCTACCTCAATCCGATCTATTCCAAAGTCCTGGCACGCCCGAGCGATGCGGAACCGAAGCGATCGCGTATCTCGTCAACGGTGCGGTCGACGGCCGAAGCGGCCTGCTCCCCGGCTGCGGCGAACAGGTCCGGCTGACGCGCGGGTGCGAGCTTGCTGCAGCCCACGCCAAGGAGTCGAATCCTGGCGTCGGGATTCTCGGCAAGCCAGGCATGCAAGAGATCCCGGGCCACCGAGAAGAGCTGCTCGGTGCTATCGGTCTGCGGGGTAATGCTGCGCTGTCGCGTAAACGTCCTGAAATCCGACTGCCGGATCTTTACCAGCACGGTGCCTGTGGCGAGTTTGTGACTGCGCAGACGACTCGCCGTGCGTTCGCTGAGCCGTAACAGTTCGCGGTCCATCGTGGCGGGTGTGGTCAGGTCCGCATCATAGGTTTCCTCGGCGCTGATCGACTTCTCGTCGCGGGAGGAGACAACCGGTCGCCTGTCGATGCCCGACGCGCGCTCCCGGGTCTTCTGCGCGAATCGCCCGAAAACGGGTTCGAGAACGTGATCGGCAGCCGTGCGCAGGTCGCGAATCGTCTTGATCCCGACCTTGTCCAGTTGCTCTCGTGTCTTGCGGCCAATCCCGGGAATGACTGCGGCCGGGAGCGGGTCCAGCCTGCGCTCGTAGTCGGCCGGCCAGACCACCGTAAGCCCGTCCGGCTTCCCGAGATCCGACGCGATCTTCGCGACGAGTTTGTTCTCGGCGACACCGACCGACGCGGTCAGACCGGTCCTGTCCCGAATGCGCTCCTTGACCTCGGCTGCGATTCTCGCGGGCGAACCGAATAGCGATACGCTGGCCGTTACGTCGAGAAATGCTTCGTCGAGCGAGAGGCCCTCGACGAGTGGTGTGAATTCGCGGAACAGGCCGAATATCTGTTCGGACACGCTCTTGTAATGCGACATCCGCGGTCGAACACGATGCAGGTCAGGGCAGCGCCGCAGAGCCTCCGCGATCGGCATTGCCGAGCGGATTCCGAAACGGCGCGCCTCGTAGCTGGCTGCCGCAACGACGCCTCGATTGCTGCCACCGCCGACGACGACCGCCTTACCCCGAAGATCGGGATTGTCACGCTGCTCGACGGACGCGTAGAACGCATCCATGTCCACGTGCAGGATACTGCGCTCGAGCCCGGTCATTGCTACCGGCCACGCTCGACGATGTAACGTGCGAGCCACTCCAGTGACGCGGCTTCGTCGCCGAATACGTCCATGGGTTCGAGCGCACGGGCGAGCAATTCGTCGCAACGCTTGCGCGATTCGTCGAGACCGAAGAGGCCCGGGTAGGTCGCCTTGCCACGCCGCTGGTCGGCGCCCGCGGGTTTTCCTATGACGTGGGTTTCGCCCTCTACGTCCAGGATATCGTCCTTGATCTGGAATGCGATACCGACGTAACGGCCAAATGCGTCCAGCGCTTCGCGCCTGGCTTCGGTCAGGTCGTCACACAGCAGGCCGGCAGACACTACGGCTGCATGGATCAGGGCGCCGGTTTTCAAAGCGTACATGCGCTCCAGTTCCTGTGCGCCGAGTTCACTGCCTTCGGCAGCAAGATCCATTGCCTGGCCGCCCGTCATTCCCGTCGATCCGCAGGCGCTGGCGACGAGGCGTACGAGTTCGTTTTTCGCAACCGCCCCAACACCGCCAACGTTCGCCAGTACCGCAAACGCGAGGGGCTGCAGGGCGTCGGCCGCCAGGATTGCAGTCGCTTCGTCATACTGGATGTGCACTGTCGGTTTCCCGCGGCGAAGGTGATCATCATCCATGCACGGCAGGTCGTCGTGTACGAGCGAGAACGCGTGAATGAGTTCGATGGCAACAGCCGGGGCATCGAGCCGGGCGCTGTCGGTCCCCAGGCACTCGCCCGCGGCGTAGACGAGCAGCGGCCTGACCCGCTTGCCGCCGTTGAACACGGCATAGCGCATGGCTTTGTGCAGCCGGGCCGGGTTTGCGGACGCAGGCGGCAGCGCTTCGTCGAGGCGCTGGTTCACGCGTTCGGTGTAGGCGTCGATTCGATCTTCGAATTGTTGTGGCAACGCATTCAGACCTGCCGTTCGGGGCATGTAGCGTACAAGAAAATCTGCCGCGGCGCGCGCGCCCGGCTGGGCTATAATTCGCGTCCCTCGCAAGACGAAAATTCGAAGGTCCAGCTCATGCGGGCAGTCGCCCAGCCGAACATTGCACTGATCAAGTACTGGGGTAAGCGGGACCCGGCAAGGAACCTGCCGGCGGTTGGCTCGATCTCTATTACGCTTCGCGATCTCTACACGGAGATGCAGGTGGAATACGACGATTCCCTCACCCGCGACACGTTGACGATCAATGGCACCACCGACGACGACATGTTGCCCAGGCTGAGTCGTTGTCTCGATCGCGTGGTCGGCGACGACCGGCCGCATGCGCGAATCGAAAGCCAGTGTAACTTCCCGATTGCGGCGGGCCTCGCATCATCGGCGTCTGCTTTCGCCGCGGTAACGGTCGCGGGAGCCGCAGCCGCCCACACCGGGCATGATGTCTCTGAACTCGCGAGCCTCGCGGGGCGTGCCTCCGGGTCCGCGGCCCGTTCGCTGCTGGGCGGTTTTGTCGAACTCAGGAATCGCGCCCAGGGCATCGAGGTCAGCACGCTTTGCACTGCCGATTCGTGGCCGTTGTCGGTCGTTGTCGCGATTACCGAAACAGGACCAAAGACCGTCGGTTCGACCGAAGCAATGGAAATCAGCCGCAAGTCGTCGCCATTCTATTCGAGCTGGGTCGAACAACAGGAGCTTGATCTTGCAACGGCGAGAAGCGCGATAGCAGACCATGATTTCGCGAAACTCGCGGCGATCGCCGAACACAACTGCCTGAAGATGCACTCGATCATGTGGGCTTCACGACCGCCGATGGTCTACTGGAATGCGGCGACGATGCGCTGCCTGCAAACGATCCGGAGGTTACAGGGAGAAGGGCTTGGCGTGTTCTTCACGATCGACGCCGGTCCGCAGGTCAAGGCTGTCTGTCTTCCCGAACATGCGGAGTCGGTCAGAGAGGCATTGTCTGCTACCGATGGCGTCGTGCAGATCATGACGTCGGGGCTCGGCGAAGGGGCGCGGCTCATGAGCAAAGGCCGATGAGGGCAGCAAGTGCACCGGGCAAGGTCGTGCTCAGCGGCGAGTACGCCGTGCTCGACGGTGCGCCCGCTGTCTCCGTGGCCGTCGATCGGCGGGCGAAAGTGCGAATTACCGCAAGCGAAAACGATTGGCATAGCGTGACAGCGCCCGGATTCGCGCCAGGTATAGGGCGATTCGTCGTCAGGAACGGTGCAGTCGAGTGGCTCGAGGGCGGCGCGGAATTCGGGCTCGTCGAAGCAGCCCTCCTTGCCGCGAACATCGAACTTGCCGCGCCGGTCTCGATGGAGCTGGACACCCGCGAATTCGTCGACACGGCATCAGGCAGCAAAATCGGCATCGGTAGCAGCGCGGCGCTGACGGTGGCGCTGCTTGCAGCATTGCGGCGATCGACCAGCGTGTTCGCCGATGCGATCAGGGCGCACCGACTGTTTCAGAAAGGTTCGGGGAGCGGTGTCGATGTGGCGACCGCCGTGCACGGCGGGCTCATTGAGTTCCGGGCGGACGATGCCATCGTCAAGCCACTCGAATGGCCCGATGGGCTGGCCTGCCGTTTCCTGTGGAGCGGTGTTGCAGCCAGCACGCGCGAAAAGCTCGCGAAACTCGCCGCTCTGGCGCGGCGAAAATCGCGACTGCAACTCGCTCGCTCCGCGACTCACGTCGCTGCGGCCTGGCATTCGGCAGACGCCGTGCTGCAGGCATTTCCAGCCTACATCGAGGACCTGCGACGATTCAGTATTGACCACGACCTCGGCATATTCGATGCTGGCCACGAGGAGCTTGCAAGCCAGGCGGCTGATGCAGGCCTCGTTTACAAACCCTGCGGTGCCGGCGGTGGTGACATCGGCGTCCTCCTGGGCGCGTCGGAGCCGGCGCTCGATGATTTCCTGGCGGGCACTGAGAGGGCGGTCGACTGCAGGATCGATTCTGTCGGCGTGGAACAGCATTGAAAGATTCGCGAATATCCGGACTTTACAAACTCAGCGTCGTCGATCGCATCGGTGCGCTCGAGGAGCAGGGTTGGCTCTCGGCCGCGGACGCGCGCCGGCTGCGCGACGGGCGCCAGGTATTGTCGGGCGTCGCCGCGGACAGGATCATCGAGAACGTCGTGGGCGTGTTCGGGCTGCCGTTCGCGATTGCTCCGAACTTCAGGGTCAATGACCGCGACAGCCTCGTTCCGCTGGTCGTGGAAGAACCTTCGATCGTGGCGGCGTTGAGCGGCGCTGCGCTACTGGCGCGCGGGACGGGCGGTTACCGCGCACGTTGTGAAGAATCACTGCTCGCCGGGCAGGTACATGTTACGGGGCTGGATGATATCGACCGCGCCGTGGCAGCACTCGAGTCCGGCAGGCAAGCGCTCATCGATGAGGCGAATGCTGTCCATCCGCGCCTCCTGGCACGCGGTGGTGGGGTCCGGGATCTCGAGATCCGGCGTCTCGTGCTTCCCGACGGGAGTCCTTTAATTGCAGTGCACCTGCTGGTCGATACGGCCGATGCGATGGGTGCCAATCTCGTCAACACGATTTGCGAGGCGGTCGCGCCGACGATCGCCCGCGCGTGTCGAGGCAAGGTCGCGTTGCGTATCCTGTCCAACCTCACCGACCGCGCCGTCGTCCGGGCAAGCGTCCGCTTCCCGACCGCGGATCTCGGTAGCAGCAGTCTCGATGGCCCTGCGGTGCGAGACGGTATCGTGCTGGCCAGCGAAATTGCACAGGCGGATTCGCACAGGGCGGCGACACATAACAAGGGAGTCATGAACGGCATCGATCCGCTTGCGATCGCTACCGGCAATGACTGGCGGGCGATCGAGGCCGGAGCACACGCGTTCGCAGCCGCGAGCGGAAGATACCTGCCGCTGACACGCTGGGCCGTCGACGATGCCGGAGACCTCGTGGGCGACATTGCCCTGCCGCTCAAGGTCGGCACGGTTGGCGGAACGCTCAAAGCCAATCCCGCGGCGGCGCTCGGCCTTGCGATAAGCGGCGTGCGCTCCGCACTCGAACTGGCGGAACTCATGGCGGCCGTGGGCCTCGCACAGAACTTCGCTGCGTTGCGGGCGCTTGCGACCAGCGGTATCCAGAAAGGCCACATGAAACTGCATGCCCGCAGTGTCGCGGCGGCGGCGGGCACGCCCGACGAATACTTTGACGCCGTGGTCGAGCGACTTGTGGCCAGCGGTGAGATCAAGGGCTGGAAGGCCGAGGAAATTCTCGAAGAATTGGGCGAACCGGGTAACGATGCGCCGCAGGGAATTGCGGCGGGCAAGGTGATCCTGCTCGGCGAGCACGCCGTCGTGTACGGCCGACATGCACTGGCGTTACCCATTCCTGGTGCCGTAAGCGCACGCGCTGAACCAACCAGGAAAAAAACGTTCCTTGCTATTCCGGACTGGGGCATCGCGCGAGACATCGATGGCTCAGGCGGCATCGATGCGGCTGTTTCGCTGATCAGGAAGGAAATCGGCGTCGAGTCGACGGACTTTTCGATTCGAGTGGATACGACGCTGCCGGGGGGAATGGGGCTGGGTTCGTCGGCCGCTATTGCTGTCGCGATTACGCGCGCGTTAGCTGCGGCAGCACGCATCGATCTCCCGGATGAGCGTGTCAATGCGATTGCCTTCGCTTGCGAAAAGCTCGCGCACGGGACTCCGTCCGGGGTCGACAATACGATCTCGACCTATGCCCGGCCTATGCTGTTCTGCAATCGCCGCCAACTGCAGGTCGAGACTCTCGACCTGGCCGCTGTGCCGCCCATGGTGATCGCGAACGGCCAGGAAAGCGGCTTGACCAGCGAGCAGGTTGCCGGGGTTCGTGCCAGGCATGAAAAGTCGCCCGAGCGATACGAAGCGCTGTTCGACGAGATCGACCGAATCAGCCTGGCGGGCGCCGAGATGCTGCGCGCCGGCCACTACGATGAACTTGGAGCGCTCATGAATATCTGCCACGGCCTGCTCAACGCGCTCGAGGTCTCGACACCCGAGCTCGAGCGCATGGTTGTGCTTGCGCGGCAGCTGGGGGCGTCTGGTGCCAAGCTGACGGGCGCCGGCGGGGGTGGCTCGATAGTGGCTCTCTGCCCCGACGCTGTCGACGAGGTTGAGGGCGGCCTGCGCGAGGCGGGCTACCGGACCCTGGTGCTGCAATCATGATCGGGCAGAACAGAATCGTCTCGTCCGAAAGCGAGGACCTGATACTCGTTGACCGGCAGGACGCCGAAATCGGGTACTTGTCGAAAGCAGAGTGTCATAACGGCGCCGGTGTGTTGCACCGGGCATTTTCCCTGTTCCTGTTCAATGACGGTGGCGAGCTACTGCTGCAGCAGCGCAGCACGCAAAAACGGCTGTGGCCCGGGCACTGGTCAAACAGCTGTTGCAGTCACCCGCGGCGCGGCGAGTCCATGGAGGTCGCGACTCGCAGGCGGCTCAGCGATGAGCTGAATTTCGAGACGGCGCTCGAACACGTGTATCACTTCTGTTACACGGCATCCTTCGGCGATGCAGGCTCCGAGAACGAGCTCTGCCATGTATACCTGGGGAGGGCGAGTGATGCGGTGCACGCCAATGAAAGCGAGATTGCGGATATTCGCTTCGTCAGGGCAGCTGAACTCGGGATCGAAATGCAGGATTTCCCGGAACGATTCACGCCGTGGTTCAAACAGGAGTGGGAAGAGTTGCTCGACAATCATCGCGAGCAGTTGGCGAGCTATTGCAACCTGGGCTGATCAGGCGATGAACTTGTAGTACTCGATGCCCAGGTCAGAGAAGTGGCGTTCCTCGGTCACACCCACGCGGTCAATGACAAACTCGTTCCGCGGCAGGTAGTCGAGCCCCGATACGCGGCGGCCGTCGTGCAGGGCTTCGTACTGCTCGCGATCCAGGTCGACTGTAAGACGCATCGCTTCGGCGAAGCCGATTTTCGCCGTGGCCTCACGCCAGCCGTCGGCCATGAAGAACGGGATGACTTCCGCGGCGTCGCCACTGCCATATCCCAGCGTCAACACCTCTTCACCGGCGGTGAGTGACCCCTCGTCGAGTGCCTGTTCGAAACCCGCAGCCATCCAGGCGGGTAGTGCGGCCGTGTAGAGATTGCCGAGGTCGAGCATTGTGTCACTGCCCAGCGCCAGCTTGTCGAGGATTTCCTTGCGGTAGTGTCGCGAAGCCCGGAATGCCCGCAATACCGCCATCGTGAGCGGGTATACCTCGTACTGCAGCGTCTCGGGTGTGGCGAGCGCGGCGACCTCGGGTTTGCTGAGCATCTCCGTGAGCATCGCGTCGCTGTCGACGCCCGCTTCGTAACAGTAGGAAGCCAGTTCGGCACGGTCTTCGGCATCGCCCTGTCCGAGCGCAAACAGGTAAGACACGGCCCAGCCCGTCTCGGGCATACGGCGGTACGGCCGGTGCAGGAACACGGTGTTAAGCGATCGCAGGTATTCGCTCGGGTTCAGCTCACGCTTCTCGTACATGTCGAACAACGCGTGCAGCGTCTCGTCGACATAACAGGTTGTCGAGTATTTGCCGTTGAAAACCGGGAAGTCCTGGACCTGGTGCGATTCGGAGCGATCCTGGCCACAGAAACGCAGCATCGGCTTGCGAAAATCCATGATGCGATAGTCGGACGCGGAGCCCGAACCGATGAGATCCACGACCGCGAGTTGCGGGTCTTCCTCGAGCAGCATCGCGACCGCGCCAGCGCCTTGTGTCGACTCGCCCGAGCTGCCGCGTGCGTACTCGGCAATATCGGCACACACGACGATAGCTTGTCCGCCGGCGCCGTCGAGGGCCAGGTGGCGGATGGCGCCCTTCATGCCGTAGACGCCGCCGAGACAGGCGTGCTTGAACTCCGGGACTTCACAGCTCCGCGAGATAGGCGGCATGCCACGGGCAATGAGCGCCTCGTCGACCATGCCCTTGATGAGAATGGCGCCCGCCGAGTTGTCGGTACTGGATTCGGTACCGAGTCCGAGGAATTTCACGCGGCCCGGATCGATATCGTACTGATCGATCAGCCGGATGACCGCATTGGCCGCCATCGTGTAGACGCTGTGATTAGGTCCACGCACGCGGAAACTGCGCCCAACGACCTCGCGAATCTTGGGCCACTGGCTGTCGGTCCAGTCACACCAGTCCTCGAGCCATACGCGGTACGGCGGGACGTAGGCCGCGAGGCCGCTGATTCCTATGGACTTTTGGGTAGACTGGTTCATGATTATTTTTACTTAGCCCGGCGATTTTAAGGTGCCCGGGCACATCACTCAACCACTTATTCTACAGTGATTGTGATCGGGTCCGACACCACGGGCGGATCGTGGGGAAAATGCTGGTAGTCACCGAGCAACATCCGCAGCGTATGTTTGCCCGCTGGCAGGGTGATTTCCGTCGATGTGCTGCCGTCGCCGAAGTGGATATGTTGCTCGGTGGCCGGTATCGGCATTGCCGGATCCGGCAGCTCGGTGTCGATCAGCAGGTGGTGGTGACCCGAATTCGGCTGCTGGTCGCCGGCCCTGACCACGTCCATGCCTTCGATACCGAACTCCACCCTGACCGGGTTGGATACGGTGTCGCCATCGGACGGACTTATGAAAAACACGCGCGCGCCTGCGGGTGATGCCGTGCGCGGCACCGTGGCCACGGCCGTGGGCGTGGCTGCTGGCTCGGCCGCGGGTTCGCTTGCGGGTTCGGGAGCCTGCTTGCCGCAGCCGAAGAGCACGAGCGTGAGTAGCGTGGTGGCGACGATGCGTGTTGTCATTATTATCAACCCCTTTTCGCGTCAGACCGAGACCAGTGCAAACAACGCGGCCCCGAACATTGTCAAGGCCGCTCCGAGCCAGTAGCAGACCACGAGCGCGATGTACTTGATCAGTGTCAGGACATGACCCTGACCATAGACGCGTCGCATCGCCATGTACAGGTAGACGGGTATGTAGAAGGCGGCTGCGACGAGTGCCAGTATCGTAATCGCCTCGGGAACGTGCAGTAAAGCCGTCAGCCGCGAGAAGAGAATCTGCAATGTCAGTATCAGGAAGAAGAATGCGTGGAAGTGCACGAAAAACAGCAGGTGCTCCACAAAATAGCGGCGCGATAACGGATACAGGATCTTCAGCACCAGGGCCATGAGCGGCAACAGGACGATCAACGCAACCGGCACGTTATCGAGCAAGAGGTCGACAAACGTCGCGCCCCTGTCCTCCGATATGCGCTCGCAAACGTGTTCGAGTCGTTCAGGCGTGAGCCGCCTTTGCAGCCATTCGGGCATATCCTCGAGATCTTCACCCTCGATGTTGCATTCGCCGCTGTCTTCATCGATCTGTACGTTGAATCCTGTGCCGCCATCTTCGATCGCGTCCTCGACGGCTGCCTGGACCTCGTCCGCCTGTTCCGGCGTAATCTGATCGCCGATGATGATGCCTTCCTCGGCCAGGTCCCTGATGACTTCCTCTTTGACGGCTTCAGCCTCGGCTTCTTCGGCCGCCGTTTCCTCCGGGGTCGGCCCGGGTTCGGGTTCAAACAGCAGGCTCAGGTCGTCGCGCGGGTCGAAGAACGCTACGACGAAAAATATGACGCTGAGGACGAGGTAGGTGCGGAACGGCGGCATGTACCGGGCACGCCTGCCAAGGAGATAATCGCGCGTCAGCTGGCCCGGCCGGATGAGCAGCGGGATCATCGTGCGCCACAGTCGCGAGTCGAACTCGAGCAGGTCTCCGAACGCTTCGCTCAGCAATTGCCAGAGGCTGATCAGGCGGTTGCGCGCGCGCTGGCCGCAAGAACCGCAATACTGGCCACGCAGTCGTGTGCCGCAGTTGAGGCAGTCGGGACTCTCGATGGCCGGAATATCATGATCGGTATCTTCGCGCAGCGACCGGCCGACTATGCTCAGGGCGTCGCCGAATTCATCGGCGGCTGCATACTCCAGTTCCGGGAACAGGCCATCAACGAGCTCGTCGAAGGCGCTGTCGTCACGACAGCGGAACTGCCAGATCTTGCGTACCCGGCCTGGTTCGTCCGCGGCCAGGTCGAATGTGCGCGCGTCGACAATGCCTGCGTCGCGCAGCGCACGCGCGGTTGCCGTTTCCAGCCAGCGGTCCAGGTCGGCCGAGAATTCGGGCTCGATGTGGAACGTAAACTCGTAGAGTGGTCCGGTCGCGCCCTTCATAGCACCGAATCAGGCTTTTGTTGTCTTTTTCTTGCTCGCCGGTTTCTTCCGACTAGCGGCTCGTTTCGGTCGCGTCGTGGTTTTTTTCGAAGCCTTCTTCCTGGTGCCGGTCTTCGTGGCCGGCTCCTCGCCGCCGGCAGCTTCCTGTCGCGGCGATCGAGCAAGTTCTCCCGGCGCAAAGTCGTCGACTGCGAGCAACGCGGACACCTTGTCGTGATAGCTGCTAAGCGTGCGTGCCTCGGCCTTGCTGATCACCTGGGCTTTCTCGGCTTCTTCGATCTGCGAGCCGAGATAGTCTGACCTGATCAGGCCCTCCTTTTGCGCCTGTCGCAAGCGCCGTTCGAGCGGGGCATTTTCTTCGGCGAGCTCGAGCGCTTCCTGAAGTAACCCGAGCGGATTACCGGGCTCGAGCGTCGTATAGGCGAACCTGCTCAGGCGCTCGCGTGCCTCCCCGGGCGTGGTAACCAGCTGCAAGACCCTCGCGCCGATCTCATCCGACGGTGACGAATACGTGCGGCCGCGGGGGAACACAAAAATCCTGAGCAGCCTTGCTACCCAGCGATTCGGGAAGTTGCGCAGGAACGCGTGCAGTGATTCCTGCGCCTGGTACATGAGCGTGCGCACCGACCATTCGACGAGCGGCAGGTCGGACGCGCGTCTTCCCTGGTCCTCGAAATGCTTGAGCACTGTCGATGCCAGGTACATCGAACTCAACACGTCGCCGAGGCGTGCCGACAACAGCTCCCGTTTCTTGAGAGCGCCACCAAGCGTCAGCATGGCGAAGTCGGATGCCAGTGCGAAAGCTGCACTGTAGCGGTTGATGTTCTGATAGAACCGCCGGGTCGGTGTATTCAATGGCACGCGGCTGAACCTGGCGTGGGTCAACGCGAGGAAGAATGACCTTGCCATGTTGCTGATCGCGTAACCGATGTGGCCGAACAGCGCATTGTCGAACTCGATCAGTCCGCGATCCTGGTCCTCGTCACCGGCTGCATGCAGTTCCCTGAGTACGAACGGATGACAGCGGATGGCGCCCTGGCCGTAGATGATCAGGCTCCTCGTCAGTATGTTGGCGCCTTCGACAGTGATTGCGATCGGCGTTGCCATGTACGCGCGGCCGAGGTAGTTGTTCGGCCCCATCATGACGCCTTTGCCGCCGTGCACATCCATCGCGTCGTTAGAAACCTTGCGAGCCAGCTCCGTGCAGTGGTACTTGAGGATGGCCGAGGGGACAGCAGGTTTCTCGCCCTGGTCTATGGCTCCCGCGGTCACGGCGACGGCAGCGTTCATAATATAGGTATGTCCCGCGATGCGGGTCAGCGCTTCGCCGACGCCCTCGAAGTTGGCGATCGACGTATTGAATTGCTTGCGTATCTTCGCGTACGCACCCGTTGCATACGCGCCTGCCTGCCCGCCGCCGGATCCTGTCGACGGCAACGTGATTGCCCGGCCGACCGACAGCAGCTCGACGAGCATCTTCCAGCCTTTGCCAGCCATCTCGGGCCCGCCGATGATGTAGTCCAGGGGCACGAAGACGTCTTTGCCCGACGTTGGCCCGTTCTGGAAGGCGATGGTCAGCGGATAGTGACGTCGACCGACTTCGACCCCGGGGGTATCGGTCGGGATCAATGCGGCCGTAATACCGTAATCGTCTTCCTCGCCGATAAGATGGTCCGGATCGTAGAGTTTGAAGGCGAGCCCGAGGACCGTCGCGACTGGTGCGAGCGTGATGTAGCGCTTGTCCCAGTTGAGCCGAATACCGGTAATCGTCTTGCCGTTCCACTTGCCCTTGCAGACGATGCCGCTGTCAATCAGCGATGCAGCGTCCGAACCGGCCTGCGGCGACGTCAGTGCGAAGCACGGGATCTCCGTGCCGGCCGCGAGGCCGGGCAGATAACGCTGCTTCTGTTCTTCGGTACCGTAGTGCAGCAGAAGCTCGGCTGGCCCCAGCGAGTTCGGTACGCCGACAGTCGAGGAGACGGTGGCACTGCGACTGGCAAGCTTGGAGATTACTGCTGCATTCGCGAACGCCGAAAACTCCAGCCCGCCGAATTGCTTCGGAATGATCATCGCGAAGAACTTGTTGTCGATGATGTAATCCCAGACTTCCTTCGGCATATCGGCGTGCTCGTGGCAGATCGCCCAGTCGTCGACCATCCTGCAGAGTTCTTCGCAGGGGCCGTCCAGGAACGCCTGTTCCTCATCCGAAAGCCTGGGCGCCGGGCTGGACATGAGCCTGTCCCATTCCGGCATACCGGAGAAAAGCTCCCCGTCCCACCAGACGTTGCCGGCCTCGAGTGCCTCGCGCTCGGTATCGGACATCGAAGGCAACATCTTCCTGTAGATAGCGAGCAGCGGTCGCGTGATCTTCTCGCGCCGAACCTCTATCAGGTTCGGGATAAGCATGACGCCGAATAACAGTGTAAGGATGAGCTTCCACAGGACCGAGCCATCGCCGAGCATCCAGTAGGCGGCGAGGGCAATTCCCGTCGCGATCGTCGAAGTCCTGAGGTCAATGCGCTGGTACGCAAGATATATTCCGCCACCGACAAACAGCAGCAGCCATAGCAAGCTAATGGTCAATCCGGACAAGTCGTGTACCTCTGCAGTGTAAGAAGCTGGCGCGAACTCGTTGCCGCGTCGACAAGCACTTTATAGCAGTTCCTCGATCGCGGCACGTTCCTCACGGAGTTCCGTTTCGGTATCATTCATGCGTGCGCGACTAAAGTCGTCGATCTCGAGATCCTGGACAATTTCGTAATTGCCGCCGCTGCAACGAACCGGGAACGAGTAAATGATACCCGGTTCGATACCGTAGCTACCGTCAGCGGGAATGGCCATGCTAACCCAGTCGCCATCCGGGGTTCCGAGAGCCCAGTCACGCATGTGATCGATCGCAGCCGACGCGGCCGATGCGGCCGACGACGCCCCGCGGGCCTTGATGATTGCCGCTCCGCGCTGCTGTACGACAGGGATAAACTCGTCAGACAGCCAGGCCTGATCGACCCGTTCAGTGGCACTGGCGTCGCCAACGCTCGCGTGGTTCACGTCCGGGTACTGGGTCGCGGAATGGTTGCCCCAGATCGTCATGCGGCGCACATCGTTGACATGACAGTTTGTCTTTGCAGCGAGTTGCGCCATCGCGCGGTTATGGTCGAGGCGCGTCATGGCCGTGAAGTTGCCCGCATCGATATCCGGCGCGTTGCTGCTCGTGATAAGCGCATTGGTGTTCGCGGGATTGCCGACGACGAGTACACGGATATCACGACTCGCGTTGTCGTTGATCGCCTTGCCCTGCACCGAAAAGATAGCGGCGTTCGCTTCCAGCAGGTCTTTGCGTTCCATACCCGGGCCGCGCGGCCGCGCGCCGACCAGCAACGCGAAGTCGCTGTCCTTGAATGCCACGTTGGGATCGTCAGTAGGGACGACGCCCGCGAGCGTGGGAAACGCGCAGTCGTCGAGTTCCATCACTACACCGTGCAGCGCCGGCAACGCCGGGGGAATCTCGAGCAGCTGCAGAATGACGGGCTGGTCCGTGCCCAGCATCTGGCCGGAGGCGATTCGGAAGGCGAGCTGATAGCCGATTTGGCCTGCAGCGCCGGTGATTGTGACGCGAACGGGTGCTTTCATTGTTGGATTCCTGCGTTTGAATGCGGCGATTTGCCGCCGCGATTTTAGCATCCGTGCGGCCGGCAGGCACGGGTGACGATTACCTATCGACGCCCGGGTCCTCGAACTCGGGGAAACGCTTCCAGAACTCCTCGTACTCCCGATCGACGAGGTCGCGCGGCGCCCTGTTTTCGATCGCCTTTATACACTCGAACCAATTCTCCGCCGTTTCGCGCGTTTCCAGAGGGCAGAGGCCGTCAGCGTAGGATCGCAGGCTGGTGGACTCCGCCGAAAAGGCTGCGGCAGCCGGGACCCTCGTGGCCTGCTGCTCGTCGGATGCTACGCTCGCGGCCGAAGGCTCTGACTTCGGGATGGTCTCCGGATCCTGCGACACGATCGGGCGTGTCGTCGCTGCGGCCTCCATCGACGTATTGTCGTCTGCGGCGGCTCCGGCGGCGACGGGCGCATCGTTCAGTACTGAAATCTTCTCAGCGGGCTGACCCTGCTGCAGTTGCGTGCGACTCCTTTTCGCCAGCCCGTCGCGCCTTTGTTCGTTGTCCTTCGCCTCGAATCGGTCCTGTTCCGCTGGTGCGACCACAGGCGTACTTGCCGGCACCGGCTGCGGCGTATCGCTCAGCTGCAGCACGAGGGTAAGGCTCAGCCCTATCGTCGCGGCCCAGGCGGCCGGCCGTATCCATGCGCGCATGGCCGAGTATCGTGTCTTACCTTCTCGCGCAGCCATGCGGAGCACCTCGCGATTGAGGTGTTCCGGCGTTCGCTCGTCGGCCAGTTCGCGATAAACGTCCGAGACTTGCGGGTCTGACCGGCTGTCGTTGCGCTCATTACTCATGTTCGCTCCGTGGGTTCGTCGATCGCCGTGCGCAGCTTGTTGACGGCGTAGCGCAATCGGCTCTTGGCTGTTTCGCGGTTACTGCCGGTCACGCTGGCAATCTGGTCAACGCTCAGGCCCGCTTCCTCGTGCAGCAGGAAGGCGTCACGCTGCTCATCGGGGAGCGCCATGAGCGCCTTGTCCAGGCGCTCCCTGGCCAGGCTGCGCTCCGTCGAAGTTTCGGGTTGCTCACCAGGATCGCTGTGCAGCTCGGCCTTGAACTCGGTGTCGTGGGCATGCCGCTTGTTACGCCTCGTATAGTCGATAAAGCAGTTGTGAGCGACGCGGTAAAGGAAAGTCGAGAATTTGGCCGTCGGCCGGTAGCTTGCGCGCGACTTGATGATCTTGCTCCACACCTCCTGGAAGAGGTCCTCGGCAGTGTCCCGGTGCCGGCACAGCCTGAGCAGGTAGCGGTAGAGGGGGTCCGTGTGCCGCTGGTAGAGGACTTCAAACGCCGCGATGTCGCCATCCTTGTAGCGCAGCATCAAGGCACTGTCTTCAGGTGCGTGGCCCATGCGCGGAGCATAGGCGAGGACGGCCCCGCGTGAAAGGGGGGCGCCGGCCAGCCGTGCCAGGGCATCTGCATTTGCGAGCATCGCGTTCTGTCTCCTTACCCGAATTAAACGCGTTGGAGGGGGCTGGCGGGTTAGCAGAAAGTCTGCCCGGGGGGCTTGCAATCCATATTTTTAGTGTTATAGTTGACTATAACACCCATTCACTAAGGGCCGGCAATTGGGCCGGGCGAACCCAGGATCGACAAAATGTTCAAGTCAATACCGAATCTAGGCGAAATCGTGAGTCTCGGCGTAATGCTGCTGATGGTTATCGCGCTCGTGGCGGGCCAGGCGGGCGCCACTATCCACCAGGAAGCCCGGGCCGACAGCGGTTATATCAAGATGACTGATGAATACGAGCCGCACGCGCCACTGCGAGCGACGATCAAGGCGCACATCGACGGCGAACCGCTGACGATTTCGATCGACGCGTCTGCGGAGTTCGATTATTTCCGTCTCGAAGACGAGTAAAGTAGCGACGGAAGGTTCGCGCCGGTCTCCTCCACTGAGCCGGCGCATTTTTTAATTCGAGGGCGCAAAGCAGGTACAGCAAACCCATGGATCCGAAATGGAATGAAGACCAGCCAATCTATCGACAGCTGCGCGATCGCGTAGTGGCGATGATACTGGAGAAAGTGCTGACCGACGGCGATGCCCTGCCATCGGTCCGCAACGTGGCTGCAGAGTATCGGCTCAACCCGCTGACCGTGCTGAAGGGCTACCAGGAACTGGTCGACGAAGGGCTCGTTGAGAAGAAGCGCGGGCGCGGCATGTTCGTGAACGAGGGTGCCCGGGACAAGTTGTTGCATGCCGAACGTCGGCGGTTTCTGGAGAAGGAATGGCCCAAGGTGGTTGCGACGATCAAGCGACTCGGACTGGACGCAAATGAGCTCCTCGGTGAAGAACATACCAATCAAGACGCAGGAGGGGAGGAATGACGAGCCTGGTCAGTGCCCGCGGAGTTTCGAAACACTACGGCGCGGTGCGTGCAGTTGACGGTGTCAGTTTCGAAATCGAGCAAGGGAAAATCCTGGGATTGATCGGTCCGAATGGCGCGGGCAAGACGACTTTGCTCAAGGCCGTACTCGGATTGACCGATTGCGAAGGCGAATTGTCGGTACTGGGACTCGACCCGTTCCGGCAGCGCAAGGAACTGCTGCAGAATATCTGCTTCATCGCCGATGTCGCCGTCCTGCCTCGCTGGATTCGTGTGACGCAGCTGCTCGACTTTGTCGAAGCCGTGCACCCGAATTTCTCTCGCAAACGGGCCGAGGCCTTCCTGCAACAGACCACGGTTCGGCCGGATGCCAAGGTACGTGAGCTCTCCAAGGGCATGGTTACTCAGCTACACCTGTCGATCATCATGGCAATCGACGCCAAGCTGCTCGTGCTGGACGAGCCGACGCTGGGTCTCGATATCCTTTTCAGAAAAGAGTTCTACAGTAATCTGCTGAACGACTACTTCGACGAACAGCGCACGATCCTGATTACGACGCACCAGGTCGAGGAGATCGAGAACCTGCTGACCGACATCATGTTTATCAATGATGGCAGGATCCTGCTCGACGAATCGATGGAATCGTTCGGCGACAACTACGTTGAGCTGATGACGTCGGGGGAAGACGCCGTTAAAGCAAGAGGGCTGGGACCCATCGCCGATCACGAGATCTTCGGCAAATCGGCCCTGTTGTTCGAGGGCGTCAGTCGCGAGAACCTCGAAGGGCTCGGCGAATTGCGGGCACCGTCTGTTGCGGACCTGTTCGTTGCCAAGGTCAAGGGGGCTCGTCAATGATCAACAATTACATCGCATTGATGAAGCGCGAATTCTGGGAGCACCGGTCGATCTGGGTGACGCCCGTGGCGATAGCGTCCATCGTTACCCTGGGCACACTGACCGCGTTGGCGTTCGCTGGCGAGTTTGCGCAGGAACTGGACCTCGCGATCTTCGGTGCACAGAACATTGCAGGCGAAACTGAACGCAAGGGAGTGCTGACTGCATACTTCCTGGGCTCGTCCTGGTTGTTCGTGCTCGGCCTCGGAATCCTGACGGTATTCTATGCGCTGGACTCGCTGTACGCGGAGCGCAAGGACAAGAGCATCCTGTTCTGGCGCTCCTTGCCTGTCACAGATGCCGAGACCGTGATTTCGAAACTTCTGACCGCCATGCTGCTGATTCCGGCAATTGCGATCGGGGCGATCATCGTTACGCACCTCGTTAACCTGATCGTGACCAGTATCTGGGTTTCGATGAAAGGCGGCAGTGCGGGTACGCTCATCTGGGGTTCCGTTCCGCTGCTCGACAACTGGCTGGCTACAATCGTTGTTATCTACAGCGTGGCCATCTGGATGTCGCCTTTCCTGGGCTGGTTCCTGTTCGTCTCGGCCTATACGAAACGAGCGCCACTGCTGATGGCCTTTCTGCCACTCGTCCTGATTCCGCTGGTCGAAGGAATCTTCTTCCGTTCCGCTAATTTCGCCGAGGCCGTGTGGGGACGCAGTGCCAAGATTCCGCTGTTCGCGGGCATCGATATGGAACGATTCTTCGATGAAGACCACGCGCGCATGAGCGACGAAATGGTGAGCCTGCTGGCGCACCTCGATTTCGGCAAGTTCATCAGCCACATCGATACCTGGCTTGGCCTGGTCGTGTGCGGCCTGTTGACCACGGCCGCGATCTACGTGCGCCGCTATCGTGACGAAAGCTAGGGCTTGCTGCTAATTCCGAATTTCCTGAGCTTTCCCCGGAACTGGTGATAACTGAGCCCGAGCAGATCCGCCGCGAGTCGCTGGTTGAACCTCGAGCGCTCGAGCGCGGCCTCGAGTAAATCGATTTCGAGGTCGACGAGTCGCTGTTGGAGATCCGTTGGCAGCAGCCGTGGGCGTTTGGGGGGCGGCGCCAGGGTCTTGCTGCGGACCGCCGGGGCGATCTTGAAGGGGGAATCGAAGGGGTCCAGGGCGATGTTCTTGATCGGCTGCTCGGGATCCTCGGACCGGTACACGGTTCTCTCGATCGTGTTCTTGAGTTCCCGCACGTTCCCAGGCCAGAGGTTCTTCAGCAGCACGGATGAGGCCCGCGGACTAAACCCCGGGAAATAACTCCATTTCAGCTCACTGGCCATGTTGATTGCGAAAGCATGGGCGAGGGGCATGATGTCCTCCACCCGATCGCGTAGCGGAGGGACCGTAATTACGTCAAACGCAAGGCGGTCCAGCAGGTCCTTGCGGAAGCGACCCTCCGCGGCCAGTAGCTGCAGATCAGCGTTGGTCGATCCAACGATCCGCACATCGACCTGCAGCGTCTCGCTGCCGCCGACGCGCTGAATCTCGCCGTACTCGATCGTGCGCAGGATCTTCTCCTGCATCCTGAGCGAAATCGTGGCCAATTCATCGAGAATGAGCGTGCCGCCATCGGCGCGTTCGAAATGACCCATGTGGGTGCGCGCCGCGCCTGTAAAAGCGCCGGCTTCGTGGCCGAACAGCTCGGATTCCAGGATGGACTCCGTCAACGCAGCGCAATTCACCTTGACGACACGCTGCTCCCAGCGTTCCGAGAGGAAGTGCAGGCGCGACGCGATCAACTCCTTGCCCGTTCCACGCTCACCGACGACGAGAACCGGTTTGGAGAGGGGCGCCGCACGAGACACGTGTTCGAGCATCTCGATGAACGCGGGTGCCTCACCGATGATCTGTTGCGATTCGGGGCTGATAGACATTAGCTAATTAGGCCAAAATATAGTGAAAAAAGCTAATTAATAGCAAAAACCGCTAATCTGACGATGCCGCCGAGCATCGGGAATATCACATTTTCAGTATTAAAAACAATGTCTTAGACGATCTAGGCCGGGTTGGCACGAATGCTGCAGTTACATAGACAGGATTCAACCTGAAAGAGGAAACACACATGGGTATTTTCACGAGATTCAGCGATATCGTGAACTCCAACATCAATGCGATCCTCGACAAAGCCGAGGATCCCGAAAAGATCATCAGGCTGATGATCCAGGAGATGGAGGACACACTGGTCGAAGTCAGATCGGCCGCCGCACGCTCGATTGCCGACAAGAAAGACCTGAATCGCAAGATCGAGGCACTGGATCGAGAGAAAAACGACTGGAACGACAAGGCGGAACTGGCGATACGCAAGGGTCGCGAAGACCTTGCGAAAGCAGCGCTGGTCGAAAAATCTCGCGTGTCTTCGGCCGTCGACCTTCTCAAGGAGGACTATCTTGCCGTTGATGAAGGTCTCGCCAAGCTCAATGAAGACATTGCCCGCCTTGAAAGCAAGCTCGAAGACGCGAAAGCACGCCAGAAAGCGCTTCTGACGAGGCACAAGACGGCGAGCAGCCGGCTGGCCGCACGCAAGAAGATCCACGATTACAAGATCGACGACGCAATGGTGCGCTTTGAGGCCTACACGCGACGCATCGACGACGTGGAAGGGCGCGTCGAGGCCTATGACCTCGGACTACCGAAGGACCTCAACCACGAATTCGCGAGTCTCGAGGCGGAAGAGTCGGTGAAAGAGGAACTGGATGCATTGAAAAAGCGGGTCGCTGCGGAAAAGGCTCGCCACGCGGAGGCAGAGTAAGCGCACACGAACGAAGAGGAGCAAAGAATGAGTCGAGATACCTGGGACACGGACTTCGGGCCGCTAAGAGGTTTCTACCGGGACCGGGAAAACGGGCTGGTGTTCGGTGTGTGTGCAGGCATCGCAGATCGTTTCAATTTCCGCGTCGGTACCGTGCGCGTAATAGCCATAATCAGCCTGCTGCTGTTGTTCTGGCTGACTGCCGCGATCTACCTCGGAGCAACGCTGCTGATCAGGGAAAAGCCGCTGGTGTATTCGGGGCGCAGGACCGAGAATGAGTTCTGGCGCCGTTATGGCGGAGACAGTTGGAGGCGTTCATGAATACCTACAGCGAAACCTCAGGGGAACGCTTGTATCGCGACGCAGACCGCGCCGTCCTGGGCGGCGTTTGCGCCGGACTGGCGAGCTATTTCGGGCTCAATCTCAAGGTCACTCGGTTTCTGGCCATAATCGCGTTCCTGACCGCAATGCCGTTTGCGATCGTTGCTTACCTCGCGGCTGTATGCCTGATTCCTGCTGCCTCGGTTCGCCGCAGCGAGGTGATCATCGAATCACGTTGCTGTTGGCGCCGGAGACGGTCGAGGAGACGCTCGCGGCGATCCAGGCGCATGCAGGATCGCGAGGACGCTTCGCGCGTAGACGAAATACGCCCGACAAGGCCGACGGTCCAGGATGTTCGCGACCGTTACAAGACGCTGGACAAACGCCTCGCCGAACTCGAAAAGCAGGTCACCTCGCCGCGTTTTCAACTGGAACAGGAATTCCGGAAACTTTGAATAACAGCACAGGGCCACGTCAATGAGCACATTGTTTTACGTCGTTTGCATTGTCGCGATCGTTTTTACGGCCGATACCATCCAGAAATACATGAAGATGAAGAACGCAGAAAGAAAGGAACAGGACCCGGAGCTCGAGGAGACGCTCGCTCATGTCGAAAAACTGGAGGAGCGTATCAGGGTCCTGGAGCGCATCGTCACCGAGCACAAGTACGATCTCGGCAAGGAGATCGACAACCTCGAATAATCGCCACGGTGCCCGCACACACAAAAACGCCCGCTAACAGAGGCGGGCGCTCGGGTTGAAAACCGGAACCTGCGTTTACGGCGAACGCTCTTTGTACGTACGCACCTGTACGTTGAACTCCTCGGCCACGAGGTTCATCTCTTCGACCGCCGCGTTGTAGCGCTTGTTGAACATCTCGATACGCTGCTGCTTCGCATCTTCCTCCGTCTCATCGAGTCCGGCAACGGTATTCTGTTCCGCTGCTTCGATGCAGGCGAGATACTCGTCCATCGCGGCCAGGTACTCCTTGATGTCGCGTTGTCCCGTAATCATTTCTTCTTTTGTCGCCGTCGTCCCGTCCGGCACGCCGACGCGCTGCGGGTAGTCACAGGCGAAGACGAGCGGCGCTGACAGCAGCATGATGATGGACAGGAGGGTTTGCATGGTTTTGATCATTGACTCTACTTTTCTCGGCCCGGAGTGAACTCATGTCTCCCGGGCAGGTTGGGTACGCCATTTAAGCATTTTGCCGCTTGCGAGTGAAGTCGGCCTTTATTTCCTTTAAAATCAGATGGTTGGTTTAGTATTTAGGCAAATAGTGCGCGGTGTGTGTCCGTGCCCTCGGCCTGAGCAAGCAGCAGTTCCAGGTAGTTGTCCGAGCTCATCGGATCCCCGAACAGCAGCCCCTGAACATAGGTGCAACCGAGTTTCTGCAGAAAGATGAGCTGCCCCTCGTCCTCGACGCCCTCGGCTACGACATCCATGTTCAGGTTGTGACCCATCTGGATGATGGTGTCCACGATCGTCGCGTCGTCGGGACTCGTTACGACGTCACGTACGAAAGACTTGTCGATCTTCAGGGTACTGATCGGGAACTGCTGCAACGCGCTCAGCGACGAGTAGCCGGTACCGAAGTCATCGATCGCCAGGTGCAATCCGAGCCCGTAAAGCTGGTCCAGCAATTTGATCGTGCGCTCGGGGTTCTCCATCAGCGTCGTCTCGGTGATTTCGAGTTCGAGCGAAGTTGGCGATACCTCGTGGCCGCGCAAAATCGCCCCGATTCTTTTGATGAAGCTGGCTTGTCGGAGCTGCTTCAGCGAGAGGTTGACTGAAACGCGACCGGGCGACGCCACGCTGCGCTGCCAGAAACGGAAATCCTCGCAGACCTTGTCGAGGACCCACTCGCCGATATCGATGATCAGGGTGGTCTCCTCTGCGAGGGGGATGAAGTCGGAAGGCAGTACCAGGCCGCGCTCCGGCAACTCCCACCGAACGAGCGCCTCGGCGCCAAATACTTCACCGGTTTCGAGATTGTATTTTGGCTGGTAGTGCACAAGCAGTTCGTCGCGCTCGAATGCGCGTTTGAGCTTGCTCTTGGTCATCAGGCGTTCGACCGAGGCCTCGTTCATCTGCGGCATGTAGCACGAGAATTCGTTGCCGCCATCTTTCTTGGCGTGATATAGCGCAGCATCGGCATTGCGAATCAGATCGATGACGTTCGCGGCATCCTTCGGGTAATGAGCGATTCCTATGCTGGCTGTCATGAATACTTCATGCCCCTGCACGACAAACGGGTCGGCCAGTCGGTCCAGCACCTTCTGGGCCAGTGTCGAGGTTTTCCGCTTCCTGGGGCCGTCCGGACCGAGTCCATTGATCATCACCGCAAACTCGTCGCCGGCGAGTCGGCCAATGACCGAGTTCTTTGGCAAAGTGTCGGCGAGACGTTCGGCTACGGTTTCAAGAGTAGTGTCGCCGGCGAGATGCCCGAACGTATCGTTGATGTCTTTGAAATGATCGATGTCGACATAGAAGAGGCACAGCGGTTTGCCGGCGCGCCGCGCGCGCGCAATGCCGCGCTGCAACAAGTGCTGGAACTGCATTCGATTCGGGATCTTCGTGAGCGGGTCGATGCGCGCCAGGTAGCGAATGCGCTTTTCGGCGCGTCGGCGCTCGGTGATATTCTGTGCCGCGTAGACGCGGCTGTCCGATTGCCCGTCCTGGTTGTCGATGATCGAACAAGTGTAGGACACCGGGATGGACTCACCGAACTTCGTTTCGAACGTTGACTCCCTGGGCGTTCCCGATGGCTTATCGTCGATGAGCGATCGTGACTTGCGACTATCCACGACAAAGTCGATCGGGTTGCCGAGCAATTCGTCTTCGGTGTATCCCAGCAATTGCGACGTCGCGGCGTTGATGCGCTGAATCGTGCCGTCTTCGCTTGCAACGATGATTGCCTCATTCATGCCGGAAAAGATGCTGTCGACGTAGTCCCTCGACAGGGTGGTCTCCTGCAGGCGATCACGCATGTCATTGAAAACGGCCGCCAGTTCGCCGAGTTCATCGTCTTTCAGCACGGGCAGAGGATCGCCGAAATCGGCGTGCCGCAGCTTTCCGGCCTGGGCTTTCAGTTGTCGGATGCGACGGGACTGGTCACGGACGACCAGCCACACGACCAGGCCGCAGAGGATCCACGCTGCGAGCGTTCCGCCGCCAATCCAGAAGTAGCTTATCCGGCGGTTTTCCACCTCGCGCGTGGAAATCTGCTCACCGAATGCAACGCGTTCGGCGAGCAATTCATCGAGCAGAAAAGCGCCAATGACGATACCGGCCTCAACCCCGTCCCGTTCGACGGCGTAAGGCACGAACAAGCGGTCCTCCAGCCATGTCGTGGCGCGCGGGTTTGCGACGACGGGTGCGCTGCCGCTGGACCAGGACCGGTTATTAGTGTCGGTGAACCGGAGGCCGGCCAGGTTTTCGCTGGCATGAAGGGTCTCGTCGAGAAACAGTCCCGGCTCCAACTCTGCCGTGGCCAGGGAGTCGGCGATGAAGTGCATCTGCGAGCGTGCGCGACGCTCGTAGCTGGCCTGAAGGAACGCGTAATGCCTCTCCGAACTCGTCGTGACGAGCTGGTCTGCCAGCCAGCGGTGCTGCCCGTAGAACATCGACAACATCGCGGCCGCGACGGCGATTCCCAGGGCAATCACCAACAGCAGGAAACGAGGAAACCGGTTGCCGATCATGTCGTAATTATTATTCGGCTGAAATCAACCCACAGTGTAACATCCGCGGTCGAAAAGCGGCTCTAATTTTACACTCTGGACTAATTAAGGCTGGCGGACCGTATTACTTGCGCTTTTCGATGAACTCGGTCGGTGGGGCCTGGTTAGTGGTCTGCATGACGCCGTCGACGACCGCGCCCTCGGCGACGGCGATCGCCTCCCCGGTGACTGTCCCAATGATCCTGGCGGATGCCGTCACTTCGACGCTGCCCGTGGCGACGATATCGCCTTCGACCCGTCCCGACACGATCACAGCGTCAGCCTTGATCGTGCCCTGCCAGAGGCCGTTCTGCGCCAGTGTAATCGTTCCCTGTACGTCGCAATCCCCGTCGACTTCGCCGTTGATCAGAAAATCGCCGACGCCCGTGAGGGTCCCGGAAATCTTGCAGCCTTCGTTGACAAGAGTGGCCGCGCCGGAAGGGCGGTCACGCAGGCGGCGTAGCCTGGATTCGTTCATGCTCGTGTAACTCCGCTTCTTTAGCCTGGCGAGAATAGTACCTGCCGGCTCACGGAATTGTTATCAGCAATGTTCGAAAATGGGAGGTGGCGCAAATCGTGGTCGCAAACGGATCAGTCACGATAGCCGTAGCCGATCTTCTCGATCGAGACGAGTACGCCGCCCTCGAACAACAAGCGCCGCATGAATTTGCGTGGACCGAAGTTGTAAACGTACTCGGTCAGCACGACTTCCTGGCTGTAATAGCCGTAATATCCGTTGCGATCCCCGCTGATGCCCGGTGTCAGCCTGCGACGCGTCGGGATGTGCGCACTGCGCACGGCGGTGCCAAGGAATCGAACGGTCGTCGGGTCGCCGCAGGCGCGTCGCACCTGTTCTTCGTGCATGTTTTCCCTGACGAGCTTGCTGCCACAGCGGAACGCGTGAGCAGGCGACGTTGCCAGCAAACCCAACAGCAGCACTGCAACGAGCAGACCAAGGCTGGCGGAACGGGGAAACATGCTTCAAGCATAGCAGACCGACCGAGTTTCCGGCCGACCGCGCGCGGATGCGGCGGTTATGGTAAAAAAGCGTACTCGCTCAAGGATTTGGGCAGGCCCCGAAGGACGATAAGTGGAACAGGGATTTGACAAACGCCTGGCAGCGCTGGTGGCTGCCGACAGCGACGCGCTGCATGGCGGTCTCAGGGGCGTGGAAAAGGAAGCGTTGCGCGTTGATCCGAACGGCTTCCTTGCGACGACGCGACACCCGGACGGCCTGGGGTCGGCACTCACGAATTCCTTTATCACGACGGACTTCTCCGAAGCGCTGCTCGAATTCGTGACCCCGGCTTTCGCGACGACCTGGGAAGCACTGCAGTGCCTCTGTGATATTCACCAGTTTACGTACGCCAGGCTCGGCGACGAAATGCTGTGGCCGGCGAGCATGCCATGCCTGATTCCCGATGACGATGGCATTCCACTGGCGCAGTATGGGCAATCGAACGTCGGCCAGATGAAGACGATCTATCGCCGCGGCCTCGGCTATCGCTACGGGCGGCAGATGCAGGCAATCGCAGGCGTCCATTTCAACTATTCACTGCCCGAGAAGTTCTGGCCCGTGTACCAGGACGTCGGCGGAGTTCGGTTAGCGCCGAAAGAATTCAGATCCGAGCAGTACCTGCACCTGATCCGCAATTTCCGTCGCATGGGGTGGCTGGTCCTCTACCTGTTCGGCGCTTCTCCCGCACTCTGCAAGTCCTTCGAGGGGGCCGCGACAGCCGGGCTTCGGTCACTCAACGCCGATACTTACTACGAACCCTACGGAACCTCCTTGCGCATGAGCGATCTCGGCTACAGCAACCAGAATCAGTCGCGTATCAACATCTCGCTCAACAGCCTGGACGAGTATGTTCGCGATCTTGTCAACGCGATCAGTACGCCCGAGCCCTCCTACGAGAAGATTGGTGTCAAGGTCGACGGCGAATACCGGCAACTCAATTCAAACCTGCTGCAGATCGAGAACGAGTTCTATTCACCCGTGCGGCCCAAGCGTGTCGCCAGGTCGGGTGAGGAACCGACAGCCTCACTGCGCCGGGAGGGTATCGAGTACGTGGAAATTCGCTCCCTCGATATCAATATTTTCGATCCGTCCGGTATCAATCAGAACACCATGCGGTTTATCGAGGCATTCCTGGTCTACTGCTTGTTCGAAGACAGTCCGGAAATCGATGATGGAGCACTTGCAGAGATCGGCAGTAATCATAAGGGCACGGCAAAGCATGGCCGCGATCCCGATTTTCGCCTGTTGCGCGACGGCGACGCGGTCACGCTGCAGGATTGGGCCCGCGAGATTATCGACAAGGTCGGGGTCGTCGCTGAACTCCTCGATCGAGGCGATGGCGGCAGCAGTTATGGTGACGCAGCAAGCTTGATGGGGGAGCTCGTCGATAATCCCGAAGCAACGCCATCGGCGCGTGTAATTGCCGATCTTCGGGAGACCGACAGCAGCTTCTTCGAGTACGCACTCGCAATGGCGAACAAGTACAGCGGCTACTTCGGAAGTATCACGCCTCTCGATGATGCGCGTAAGGCGGTGTTCGAAGAGGAGGCGGCGGACTCGGTGCGTCGCCAGCAGGCGATCGAGGCAGCCGACGAAATCGGGCTGGACGAATACTTGCGGCAGTACTTGTCGAACTACTGATCAGAAAGGCGTGCCGCGTTCCCAGGCCAGTTCCCGGTGCAGTTTCTGCAGGCGACGCGTGACGGGGCCGACCCGGCCATTTCCTATCTCCCTGCCGTCCGCCTCGAGGACCGGGGTCAGTTCGCCCATAGTGCCCGTCGTGAACACCTCGTCTGCCGTATAAAGCTCGGAGAGCGATATATTGCGCTCATTCGCCAGGATGCGCTCCTGTTCGCAGATATCGAGGATCATCCTGCGCGTAAGGCCGGGCAGGCAGCTGTCCGCATGCGGCGTGAGCAGCGCGCCTCCCTTGACGAGGAACAGGTTCGTATCATTTGTCTCCGATACGAAGCCGTTAACGTCCAGCATGATCGCGGCGTCCACGCCGGCAACGTTGGCCTCGATGCTCGCCAGTATGTTGTTGAGCAGATTGTTGTGGTGGATCTTCGAGTCGAGGCACTCGGGCGTATTGCGTCGCGTTGCCGCTGTAATCAGCCGAATACCTTCATCGGAATAGACCGGCGGTTTCCATTCCGCCAGCACGATCAGTGTGCACCCGGACTGGTTGAACCGCGGGTTCATCCCCGACGTCACTTTTTCGCCACGCGTCAGTGTCAGGCGAATGTGTGCGCCGTCGCGCATGCCGTTTGCCTCCAGCGTTTCGAATACCGCGGCTCGAACCTTCTCCGAGGGTGGCACGTTCTCGAAGGCCAGCGTCTTGGCGGAATCCTGCAGTCGCTGCAGGTGGCCGTCGAGCTCCGCGATGCGGCCATCGTATACGCGCAAGCCTTCCCAAACGGCGTCGCCCCCCTGGACGACACTGTCGAAGACTGAAACCGTGGCTTCAGAACGCGGTTTCAGTTCGCCATTGATGTAGACGAGGATATCGGCATTGCGAGGGTCGGGCAGTTTCAAGAGTCGGTCTCCTTGTGGCCGGATCTTAGCGCATGTGCGAACAGTTTCTCGTACCACGGGGCGCACTCGTCCAGCAGGCCTTCGAGGCTGGCCGGGAAATGATCCTTGGCGCGGTAGGGTGCAAAGCCGGTGCTCTTGTGTACCGCGTGATACCAGTGCGGTGCCCAGACGCCGTCCTCGGGGATAGGGCCTGCCGCCCAACCCAGCATCGTGGGGTCGAAAGCCAGGCCCAGGTGGTCGCATAGCTGCGTCAGCACGCCTTCGGGGTCCAGCAGCAATTCGCGCGAATCCAGCACCGCCGGCGACTGGCCGCTTTCGCGAAGTGCTGCGAAAAGTTGCCATTGCTGTTGCAACCCCGTGTCCGCGAGACAGGCGTGCGGCAGCTGGACTATCAGCGACGGCAGCATCTCTCGGGGGTCACGGATCAGGAACACGTTGCTCGTGTGCTGCAGGAAGCCAAGGTCGAGATCCACGAGGTGGTGAGCCATGTGTTTGAGAAACAGGCGCTTCGAGCTGTACGGCTGCTCCAGGAACTCGCGCATCACCGACGAGCCATCGCAATTCATGGCGGCAATGACCTCGTCCCCTCCCGGGTGGTCCGCGCCCGTGACGGAGAGGTAATGGCCGTACAAGGGTTCGTCCACAACCTGGATGTCATCGCGCTGCGCAAAGCTGTACATCAACGCCGTCGAGACGTTGCGCGGACCGGACCAAAGGCAGATCGGAGTGGTCATGTGTCGCTGGGCTCATGCATTCCGTCGTGATGTCGGGCGGATTGTAACGGCGGACTCGCACAATGGAAAACCGCAGCAGATCGCAGGCGATGGGAAATCAGTCGTCCTGGTGCGAAATTGTTGTGCACTACGTCACAAAACGGCGCCGATTCATTGTTGCTGCTTCGCCGACTTAACTAAACTTGGCTCAGATCGATGAATTGACTGGCCGTAATTCGCCAGGTGGAATTATTTTGCTGAGAATCTTCATATTCGGAATCCTGCTCGGGATCGCCGCTGCCGCGGGCGCACTGTATGCGTATCCTGCGGTGGACCAGCATCGCGAGGCGTCGATTGTCACTGTCGCCGCGAACGGCGGAAACATCGAGTCGTTCCATGTGAACGTACCGATGGACCGCATCATGGTGGGCGCACAAGGCCGCAAGCGGCCGCTGCCGCCCGGCATGCAATGGCCTGGTGAAGAGCTCCTCGCCGACGTTCGGGTTGAACTCTTCAAGATACGCAACGCGAGAGACATCGTGATCGGCGTGGCGTCGAGGACCGCGGCCAAGGATGGTGAGTCCGACGTCATCGACTGGGTGCTGCACCTGCCTGCGCGTGGTTCAGTCTATGTCACGATGCAGGCGCGGGCGCTCGAAGGCGGCTATCGCCGCGGCGATATTCGTGCCGGCTCACGTGAGTTTCAACCTCTCAACGGCTTCATGACCGAGCGTTGGGTTGCGGATACGTCGGGGGATGCTGACGCTCCGTCGGGTCGCATCGAACTGCGTACCAACTATGTCGGCCAGTATGTGCCCGAGGAAGAGGAAGAACCCTGATGAAATACCTCGCCACACTGTTCGCAGGTTTTGTTCTCGGCGTTGCGCTGTTCTTCGCCGGGATGATCTACAATCCCTTCATTGCCGATCGGGGCATATCGCCGCTTTCAGTGACCGACGCACAGGTCATGTCGCTCGCGTACTCACGGGTCTCGTCCGACAACATTGTCTTTACGAACGACGGAGAATCGCGGCAGAAGCCTCATCCCGAGAAGGTCCAGCAGCTGTGGGAAGCGCCTGTCCGGTTCACGAGCGCCATGGCGACCGTCGTGCAGGATGCGCGTGGCCAGGCGGCGGGCATCGGTATAAAGTTCTCCTCGCAGTCCGAGAGTACGAGCCTCATCAACGGCAGGGCCCTCATCGACAGCGCGTGGTATGTCTATATGCCCGGTCGCGGCAGCCTGTTCATCGAGCAGTCGGAGAACTACTGGCCGTTCCTGACGGAAGTAGCCTTCCCGGCCTGGAAAAGCTCCGCCAACAACTGGAAAGGGTCATGGATTCGTGACATGACGGCGGGACCAGGCGCCCTCGGTACGTCCAGGGTCACGGGAGGCAATGGAGAACTCAAGGGGCTGGCCACGAATGGCGTCGAGTCGATGTCGGTGCGCGCGTATTCTGCGGATACGGGTCACGTATCTGCCGAGGGCCGCTTGCTTATCGAGATACCGTCGATCGTCGCGGACGACCAGGCGCGTTCCGACTGAGCTCTCTCAGGGTGATGCAGCGAGGTCCTTGAGGCTCTCATTCGGATCAGCCAGCCTGTCGGCTTCGAAGACGCTACCCTCCGCAATCAACGTCTTGGACTGCATGAAGTCCCGCGGGGCATTGACGGCGTCCACGGCAATCACCCTGCTGTCCTTCAGATACACGCAGGAGAAGCTCCTCTCGGCAGGGTTGCCGCGAATGACGACATCGTCGTAGCCCTGGGAGAGGCCGGCAATCTGTAATTTCAGATCGTACTGATCCGACCAGAACCACGGTACCTGGGCGTATTGATTGTCAGCCCCGCAAATATTGCTGGCCGCCGTCTTGGCTTGCTCGAGCGCATTGTGCACGGATTCGAGCCGCAGGCTCCTGCCGTAGATGCTGTTGGGGTGACGCGTGCAGTCACCGACCGCATAGATGTTCGTGTCGCTCGTCCGGCAGCCGTCGTCGACGATGATGCCGTCGTCGACCGCCAGCCCGGCTGCGCTCGCAAGCTCCGTATTCGGCAGGATACCAATGCCGACGACGACGAGATCGGCCGGTATTATTTCTCCGTCGTCGGTTTCCACGCCCTTGACGCGTCTCTTGCCGTGCAGAGCGGTTACGCCCGTGCCAAGGCGGAGTTTGACGCCCTGGTTCGCGTGCTCGATCTGGTAAAAGTCCGATATCTCGGGTGACACCACGCGACTCATCACACGGTCGGCCATTTCCACGACCGTGACATCCAGACCGAGCGTGCGTGTAACGGCCGCAACCTCGAGGCCGATGTAACCCGCGCCGACGATTACGAGATGGCGACTGCCCTCAAGGTCCTCGCGGATCCCCTGGACGTCCGCAATGTTCCTCACGTAATGTACGCCGGCGAGATCGCCCCCCGCGACAGGCAGTTCGCGGACACGCGCCCCAAGCGCCAGCACGAGCTTGTCGTAAGAAATGTTGTCACCACCATGCAGCGTGACCTGTCTGGCGTCGCGATCAATCGCACCGATTGTTGTCTGCAGCCGCAGTTCGATCTCGGGGACGTCATAGAAACTCTCGGGTTTGAAATAGAGGCGCTCGGCCGGCATCTCGCCCGCGAGGAATTTCTTGGACAGCGGCGGCCTCTGGTACGGCAGGTATTGTTCATCTCCGATGAGGACGATGCTGCCCGCGTATTGCTGTTGCCGCAGCGTGGCTACAACCTGGCCGGCCGCGTGCCCGGCACCTGCGATGACCGTCCTCAACGCCGCGCCCTCGTGTCCGCGCTCATTGCGTACCTCTCATACCGGCACCAGCGGCCACATTATCGGCAACAGGACCATGACCGTGATGAACACGACGATTGTGAGTGGAACACCGACCTTGAGGTAGTCGACAAAGCGATAGCCGCCGGGACCCATGACCAGGATGTTGGCCGGGTGCGAAATCGGGCTCGTGAAACTGGCTGACGCCGCCATGGCGACGGCCATCATCGCGGTCTCGGGGGCCAGGCCCATGTCCGACATCGCCGAGAGCACGATCGGCGCCATCAGGACGACCAGCGCTGCCGTCGGGATAATCATCGTCGCCATCGCGGTCAGGATGTAGAGACCCATGATGACGGGCCACGGACCGGCGTCGCCGAGCAGATCCATGACCTGGTCGGCCAGGTAGGTTGCCGCCCCGGTGTCCTGCATTGCGGTTCCAAGCGGCAACATGCCTGCAATCAGGAAGATCGCGCGCCAGTCGATCGAGCGGTACGCCTGTTCCATGTTCAGGCAGCCCGTCAGAACCATGATCGTGCCGCCGATTACGGCCGATATCGAGATCGGCGCGTAGCCGAGCATCACCGTGACAACGACACCAAGCATGATCGCGGCGGCGAGCGGCGCGCGCCGCGTATCCGGCGGCTCCTGCCCGAGCGGCGTCAGGATCAGGAAATCCGAGTCGGACGACAGCAGCTGCAGTCGGTCGCGCGGCCCCAGCAACAGCAGAGCATCGCCGACCTGCAGACGCTCATCGGCAAGTTCGGTGCCGACCGTCTCGCCTTCACGCCATATCCCCGCGAGTTCGATGCCGTAGCGCTCGCGGAAGTTGAGCTCGCCGACGGTCCTGCCCGCCAGGGTGCTGCGAGGGTCGAGCGTTGCGTCCATCAGCGTGAGGCGTTCGGACTCGAAGGCCGTGACGTTCGCGGGTATGCGCGTATCGATCTCGAGCTCCTGCAGACCACGCAATACGTCGAGGTCGCTATGTTGTCCCTCGATGAGCAGCAGGTCGCCGCCCAGCAGCACCTCGTCGCCACGCGGCATGACCGTGAGTTCCCCGTCGCGAAATATGGCGACTACGCGAAAATCGAAGACATCGGCAAGGCGGCTCTTTGCCAGCGTCTCTTCTGCCAGGCCGCTGTGCTTCGGCAGGCGCACGACGAACATCCGCTCGTCCGCATGGTACTGCTCCTCGAGTTGCTCCTGCGAAAAGATTTCAACGTCAACGAAATCAGAGAATTTCTCGAGCTGGGCCAGCGATTCGAGTTCGCCCTGCACGAGCACCCTGTCGCCTGACCTGATGGGAACGTACGCGAGGTTCGTCAATCGATAGACGTCGCGGCGCATGATGCCGACGACGGCCACATTGAAGCGTGTCCGGAACGCCGAGTGACGCACGAGCTCCGATACCACAGGCGAACCCTCGGCGATCGTCACCGACGCGTAGCTAATCTTCGATGCAACCATCGACTTGAGCACGGGCGCTTCGCGTTCGATGACGAGATCGCTCCAGCGCCTGAGCTCGCGGAACTGGTCGAGTCGCCCCTGCACGAGTATGCCGTCGCCACCGCGAATCACTGTCTGGCGACCCGGTAGCGTCTCGCTGCGGCCGTCGCGCAGCAACGACAGGATGATCAGACCGGTCGAGGCGCCGATGCGACTCTCCTGGAGCGTCTTGCCGACCAGGATCGAATCGCTCGGCACGCGCATCATGAACGTCCTTTCCTGCAGCTTGTAGCGCGAGCGCAGGCTGCGCTGACTGATGTGCTTGTCCCGCTCGGCCCGCTGCTTCGGCAACAAGAAACGGCCCACCAGTGCGACGAACAGCACACCGATGACCATGACGAAGCCGCCAATTGGCGTGAAGTCGAACAGCTGGAAAGGTTCGTAACCGTTGAGTACGAGCGATTCACTGATCAGCAGGTTCGGCGGTGTACCGATCAGGGTCATCAGGCCGCCGAGCAGGGTCGAGTACGCGAGCGGCATCAGGAGCCTGGACGCCGGGATGCGAGTGCGGCGCGCGACTTCGACGACGACGGGCAGCATCAGAGCCGCGACGCCGATGTTGTTCATGAACGCCGAGAGCACGGCGCCCGTAATCATGATGACGACGATCATCGCGAATTCACGTCGACCCGCGAGTCGCATGACCTGGCGGCCGATGATGTCGGCGATTCCCGTGCGGGTGAGGCCCTCGCTAAGGATGAACATCGCCCAGACCGTGATCACGGCGCTGTTGCTGAATCCCTGGAAAGCCTCGGACGAGTCGACGAGGCCGGTGACGGCCAGCGCCCCCAGGACCAGGAGTGCGACGAGATCCATGCGAATGACTTCGCTGATAAAAAGTACCAGCGAGATGGCCAGGATGCCCAGGACCATTGCAATTTCGAGGGTCATTCAGTCAACTTTCTGATGGATCGCCGTGTCAACACTGCACGAACACGTTTATACACGACCTGAGGGACAAAAGCGTAGCGCTCGTCTGTCGTGAGCAGCGACTCTGGAATCGACAATGGTTCCCGCGATCGGCATGTGCAAGTATTGTTCGCAATGACAGCGTCGAAAAAGTACCAACCGCTTGTGTCGCGCAGAGTGCGCGAAGTAGCCTTGCGTGGGGTGAATTACTCCGTATCGGAGTGGGGTGACCCGGATGCGCCCCTCGTCTTCTATTTGCACGGCTGGGGCGACACGGGTTCGACGTTCCAGTTCGTCGTCGACGCATTGCAATCGGACTGGCACGTCGTGGCGCCGGACTGGCGTGGTTTCGGCTCGTCGTCGATCGATTGCACGAGTTACTGGTTTCCGGATTATCTCGCGGACCTTCATGCACTCCTCTTAATTTACTCGCCCACGGAGCCCGTGCGCCTCATCGGTCACAGCATGGGGGCGAACGTAGCCTCATTGTATGCCGGGACGATGCCGGAACGCGTTCGTGCGCTCGTCAATATCGAAGGTTTCGGACTCGCAGACTCGGATCCCGCCGAGGCACCGCGACGCTATCGCCAGTGGATAGAGTCGCAGGACGATCCGCAGCACTTCTCGGAATATCCTGATCTCGAGTCGCTCGCGTACCGCATAAGGAAGCGCAGTCCGAACATGAGCGGGGCCGCCGCGATCTTCGTCGCCGGCGAGTGGGCAGGCGAGGATGTCGACGGTACGGTCCTTTTGCACGCGGACCCTTTACACAAGCTGCCGAACCCGGTGCTGTATCGGCGTGCTGAGGCCGAGGCCTGCTGGCGCGCCATCACGGCCGACAGCCTGCTGGTCACGGGGACGGAGAGCCGCCTGGTCGAGAAACTGGGTGGCGCGACGGCGCTGCTCCCCGGGACGGAACACGTCGCGCTCGAGAAAGCGGGGCACATGCCGCACTTCGAGGCGCCCTCGTCCCTCGCCCAGGCTATCGAGCGTTTCCTGCTGCAGACCTTGTAAATACATCCAGTACTGTATAAAAATACAGACTTTTCGGAGATCCGCCGTGCAGCTCGCTGAACAGGAATTCGATCACCTCGGCCGCTTGAACTCCGCCCAGCGCACGGCCGCCGAGTACGGCGAGCCGATGGCAGGCCGTGGTTTGTCCGCGGGTCCCTTGCTCGTCATCGCCGGTGCGGGAACAGGCAAGACCATGACACTGGCGCATCGCGTCGCGCATCTCCTGATCTCGGGTGTCAGCCCCGCGCGAGTCCTGTTACTCACTTTCACGCGCCGCGCCGCGCAGGAGATGACGCGCCGGGTCGAGTCGATCGTCCGGGCGTCGACACGCCACAAGGGGTTGCAAGCGCTGCCGGCCGGTTGCCTTCCCTGGTCGGGTACCTTCCATTCCGTCGCCAACCGCCTGTTGCGGCGTTACGCGCACAATCTCGGTCTCGATCCGGGGTTCTCGGTGCTCGATCGCGGCGACGCGGCCGACATCATGGACGTCGTTCGCCATGAGCTGAAACTCACGCGCACGTCGCGGCGCTTCCCGAAGAAAGACACCTGCCTCGCGATCTACTCGCGCACGGTCAATACGAAGAAGCCGTTGGCGGATACGCTGGACGTGAGCTATCCCTGGTGCAGCGACTGGCAGGACGAGTTATCCGAGCTGTTTCGCCATTACGTGCAGCGCAAGCAGCAGAACCAGTCGCTCGATTACGATGACCTGCTTCTCTACTGGAGTCACCTTGTCGAGGACTCCGAGTTCGCGCACGAGATCGGCTCATGGTTCGACCATGTGCTCGTTGACGAATACCAGGACACCAATCTCGTGCAGGCGGAGATACTCAATGCGCTGAAGCCCGACGGCAGCGGAGTAACGGTGGTTGGCGACGACGCGCAGTCGATCTACTCGTTCCGGGCGGCCGAGGTCGAGAACATTCTCGGCTTTCCCGACCAGTACATTCCGTCAGCTGCTGTTGTAACTCTCGAACAGAATTACCGGTCGACGCAACCGATCCTGGACAGCGCGAACTGCCTCATTGCCGAGAGCGAGCGTCACTACCGCAAGAACCTGTTCTCCGAGAAAGCGGATGGGGCCAATCCCTGTTATGTCACGGTGGAAGATGGTGACGCCGAAGCCGAGTACGTGGTTTCGAGCGTGCTCGAGAACCGTGAGCGTGGCATGCAGCTCAAAGACCAGGCCGTGCTGTTCCGCGGTTCGCATCACAGCGACCGGCTGGAACTGGAACTCCTGCGACGCAATATCCCGTATGTGAAATACGGTGGCCTGAAGTTCCTCGAAGCGGCACATGTCAAGGACCTGCTGTCGGTCCTGAAATGGGCCGAGAATCCAAAAAACGAAGTCGCGGCGTTCCGCGTGCTCAAGCTGCTGCCCGGTATGGGTCCTGCAACGGCCGCCCGCTGCTTCGAGCACCTGGCCGTCGCCGGCTTTCAATTGACATCGATAAAGAACTTCAGGCCGCCCGCTGCGGCGAAAACGGCCTGGCCGGAGCTGTGCATGTTGCTCGAGTCGCTCTCGGCCAGGGGCATCGAGGACCAGGGCTGGCAATCGCAGCTCACGGAAGCTCGCCGCTGGTACCAGCCACATCTTGAGCGGCTGTACGACGGTCTCGAAACGCGGGAAGCGGATCTCGAACAGCTGGAGCAGATTTCAGGTCGGTATCCGACGAGGGAGCGCTTCCTGACCGAGCTGACCCTTGACCCGCCTGCCGCCGCCGGGGACCTCGCGGGCGACCCGTTGCTCGATGAGGATTACCTGGTTTTGTCAACCGTGCACTCGGCCAAGGGCCAGGAGTGGGAGTCGGTTTTTGTCCTCAACGTGTCCGACGGTAATTTCCCGTCCGAGTTTGCGACGGGCAAGCCCGATATGATCGAGGAAGAGCGCCGTCTGTTGTACGTAGCCATGACGCGCGCGAAACAATCGCTGTCACTGGTCGCCCCGCTGCGCTATCACGTTACGCAGCAGCACAGGAACGGTGACAAGCACGTGTATGGCGCACGCAGCCGGTTCATGACCGAGCGCCTCCTCGCGACGATGAAAAAGGAATTCCAGGGCAGGCCCGAAGCGGGGAGTCCCAACTTCGGGTCGCGTTCAGACAAGCGTATAGACGTTGCCGCGCGCATGCGCGAGATGTGGTAGCAAAAAAATGGCGGTGGCAGCGGCCACCGCCATCAGTGCGAAACAAACATAGGGGATTCTAGTTTGTTACGTCTACTTCTTTCTTGATAATCCGGACTTCGTGTCTGCCGTGCACACCGTCGGCCGTCAGCTCATTGCTATCGATGAAGAGGACCTCTCCGTCATGGCCGGCTGATTCGAGCACCTCCCGGATGCGATCGCGCGTCGCGTCGTCAATAGCCTCGCCCGAGATGACCGTTACGCCGTGGTCATCGTCGGTCCTGATCATCCTGACCTTCTTGTGCTTCTTCATGGCGCCATGAACGGCAACCCGATGCTTGCCCTTCATGCCATCCATGTCGTGCATGCCGCCGAGGTCGATCTTCTCGCCATTGACCTCCATCTCGAAGCCGTCTTCCGTACGAGTGACCTGGGCCGTATTTCCGGATTCCCCGGTCAGGACCCGCGTCTCGCCGACCGCGAGGTCGTGCAGATTGAAACCCGCATCCTCGCTGTCGAATTTGAATGACTGGAGACCCGACTCATCGTCATCGACCTGGATTTCGATCTTCGTACGGTGTTCCTCGCCGGCAATCGCGGCCGTGGCCAGCAAAATAGCCCAGATCAATACTGCAGTCTTTTGGAAAATCACGCTTATCCCCTCTTGGCGCGGCCGCAGCGGCTGCGCGTTGTTACGGCATTCTCACTCTTGATGCACGGGACCCGGAAAAGGTCGCAACGCCCGCCTGCGACCTGCCCGTCAGGACAGGAAAATGGCATACGCCGGGTTGTCGCTCTCTTCCCAGTGCGTATAGCCGAGCTCCTCCAGGTGGGCCTCGAGCTCAGCGGTTTCTTCCTGTGGTACGTCGATGCCGGCGAGCACGCGGCCATGGTCGGAGCCATGGTTGCGATAGTGAAACAGCGTGATATTCCAGTCCGTGCCGATGGCGTCCAGGAAGTCGAGCAGGGCGCCCGGACGCTCGGGAAACTCGAAGCGAAACAGGCGCTCGTTGCTCACCGCGGGCGAGCGTCCCCCGACCATGTGTCGCACGTGCAGCTTGGCCATCTCGTTGTCGCTCAGGTCCTCGACCGGAAACCCGGCCTGGCGTAGTTTGTCGAGTAATTCGAGCCGTTCCGGCATGCCGCCACTCAGCTGGACGCCGGCGAAGATGTGCGCTTTCTTCGCGTCCGCGAATCGGTAATTGAACTCGGTGATGCCGCGCCGGCCGATGGTCTCGCAGAAGCGGCGGAAACTGCCGGGCTCCTCGGGAATCTCGGCTGCCAGGAGCATCTCGGTCTGCTCACCGACAGCCGCACGTTCGGCGATGTGGCGAAGGCGGTCGAAGTTAACATTCGCACCGCAGCTGATCGTGACGAGCGTCTGGCCGGTCACACCGTGCTCGGCAACATACTTCTTCGCGGCGGCGACGGCCAGGCCTCCGGCCGGCTCGACGATGGAGCGCGTGTCTTCGAAGATGTCGCGAATGGCGGCACAGATCTGGTCGGTATCGACCGTGATGACTTCGTCGACGAATTTCTGGCAGAGGCGAAACGTCTCTTCGCCGACCCGGCGGACGGCCACGCCATCGGCGAAGATCCCGACGTGCTCGAGCGTGACGGGATGCCCGGCTTCGAGGGAACGCAGCATCGCCGCGGAGTCCTCCGGCTCGACCCCCACGATTCGAATCTCGGGGCGCAGCTGCTTGACGTAGGTGGCAATACCGGCAATCAGTCCGCCTCCGCCAATCGGGACGAATATGGCGTCGATATCCGATTCCGCCTGGTCGAGGATTTCGGCACCGATGGTTCCCTGGCCCGCAATGACCTCGGGATCGTCAAACGGGTGTATGAACACGAGGCTCTGTCGGTCGGCGAGTTCCAGGGCATGCGAGTACGCGTCATCGTAGGCATCGCCATGCAGGATGATCTCGCCGCCGAGCGCCCTGACAGCCTCGATCTTGATAGAGGGCGTGGTTATGGGCATGACGATCACGGCCCGAACGCCGCGGCGCTTAGCGGCCAGCGCAACACCCTGGGCATGATTCCCGGCCGAACTGCAGATGACCCCGCTCGCGAGGTCGGCAGCATCAAGCCCCGCGATCTTGTTGTATGCGCCGCGCAGCTTGAACGAGAACACGGGCTGCAGATCCTCGCGCTTCATGAGAATCCAGTTGTCGAGGCGGGCAGACAGGTTTTCTGCGGTCTCGAGCTTCGACCTGTGCGCGACGTCGTAAACCTTCGCGTCGCGAATCCGATCCAGGTAGTCCTTGGGGTCCATTGAGAGCTGGTGTGGTGATGACAATTGCGGTTATCGCACACGGGGCCGCCAGGCGCAAAGAACCCGCGACCGGTTACCATGGTAATCATCGCCCGACCCTTTCATAATTGGCACCCTTGCCGTGAAGACGGCGCTCCACCGAGACCAAGGGACCAGCCTTGAACAAGCTCCTGATAGTCAACGCACGCCTCGTGAACGAAGGCGAGGTGCGTGATGCCGACGTGCTGATCGAAGGCGACCGCATCGCCAGGGTCGGAACCGGGATCACGGTTCCCGAGGGCGCGGACGTAATCGACGCTGCAGGCAAATTACTGATGCCCGGAATGATCGACGACCAGGTGCATTTCCGCGAGCCGGGCATGACCAGCAAGGGTGATCTCGCCACCGAGTCGGCCGCGGCCGCCGCGGGCGGCATAACGAGCTTCATGGACATGCCGAACGTGAATCCGCAGACGACGACGCGCGCGGCGCTCGCCGACAAGTACGGCATAGCCGAACATCGCTGCACCGCGAACTACGCTTTCTATCTCGGTGCCACGAATCGCAACATCGAGGAGGTCAAGGCGCTCGAGGTCGACGAGGCCTGCGGCATCAAGGCGTTCATGGGCGCATCGACGGGTGACATGCTCGTCGACGATCCGGCCGCGCTCGAGAAGCTCTTCGAACATGCGCCGGTGCTCGTCGCAACACACTGCGAGCATTCACCGACGATCTGGGACAATGAGGCGAAGGCGCGCGCCGAATTCGGCGAGCGCGTGCCGTTCACGGAGCATCCCAACATCCGCTCGGCCGGCGCCTGCCTGACCTCGTCCAGCATGGCCGTGGACCTTGCGCGTCGCCATGATGCCCTGCTGCACGTCCTGCACCTGACGACTGCCATCGAGATGGCACTTTTTTCCAGGTCGCACCGCTCCGAGAAACGCATCACGGCCGAGGTGTGTGTGCACCATCTATGGTTCGATGAATCCCAGTACGATCGACTCGGCGCGAAGATCAAGTGCAATCCGGCTATCAAGACTCCGAAGGACCGGGAAGCTCTGCTCGCGGCGCTGAACGATGGCCGCATCGATGTCATCGCGACTGATCACGCGCCGCATACGGCGAGCGAGAAAAAGTCGACCTACTTCAAGGCGCCTGCAGGCTTGCCGCTTGTGCAGCATGCCGTACTGACCCTGTTCGACCTTGTCGCCGATGGACAGATCAGCGTCGAACTGCTCGTCGACCGTGCCTGTCATGCGCCTGCGGATCTGTTCGGCGTCATTGAGCGTGGCTATGTCCGTGAAGGCTGGTTCGCGGACCTCGTGCTCGTCGATCCTGACAAGCGCTACAAGGTCAGCAAGAAGAACCTGCTTTGCAAGTGTCACTGGTCGCCGTTCGAGGGGCACGAATTCTCGGCGTCGATCGATACCACGATCGTCAATGGCGAGGTGGTTTACGAGGATGGCAAACTCACGGGAAGTATCGCCGGCCAGCGTCTCGGCTTCGGGCGTGCGCGCTAAGCCGCGTCGAAATTGTTTACTTTCGGCCCGATCCCGCTATGCTAGCGCCAATTAAGGGACTCCGTTAAGGAACAGGCAAGAGGGACAGAGCCGGTTTGCCATCTGCATGAAGCCTACAGATACAGCCAATCCCGATTACTACCACAAGGTCGTAGACTGCCAGTGGGGCTGTCCCGCCCACACCGACGTTCCCGAGTATATTCGCATGATCGCCCAGGGGCGGTTCAGCGACGCGTACATGGAAAACCGCAAGTCGAACGTTTTCCCGGGCATACTCGGGCGCGTCTGCGACCGTCCCTGTGAGCCTGCCTGCCGGCGCGGCCGGGTCGAGGAAAAGCCCGTCGCGATCTGTCGTCTGAAACGCGTAGCGTCGGATCACCGCGACGACATCACCGATCGCCTGCCGAAGGCGCCAGCGAAATCCAACGGCAAGAACGTGGCACTGATCGGCGCGGGCTGCGCATCGCTAACGGTTGCCAATGATCTGCGTCCGCTGGGTTACGACGTCACGATCTTCGAAGCACTCGACACGACGGGCGGGCTGATGCGGACGAATATCCCGCAATTTCGCTTGCCGCCGCCGGTGCTCGACGAGGAGATCGGTTACATCCTCGACCTTGGCGTCGACCTCAGGCTCAATCACCGCATCGACAGCATGAAGGACCTCCTCGACGAGGGTTTCGACGCCATTTTTGTCGGTACGGGCGCCCCGCGCGGGAAGAACCTCGAGATTCCCGGGCGTTACGATTCGGATCGGATTTACATCGGCATCGACTGGCTGGAATCGGTCGCGTTCGAGCATACGAAGTCCATCGGCAAGCGAGTCCTGATCATCGGTGTCGGCAACACGGCGATGGACTGCTGCCGGACGTCGCTGCGCCTCGGTGCCAACGACGTAAAGGTCATGGCGCGCAAGCCGCGTGGCTTCTTCAAAGCGTCGGATTGGGAACTCGAAGACGCTGAAGAGGAAAACGTCGAGATTCTCGTCAATCACTCGCCGAAGGAGTTCATCATCGAGGACGGCAAACTCGTCGGGATGAAATTCGAACTCATGGAGTACAACATCGACGAGAGCGGGCGCATCGATCGTGGCACGGTGACCGGCGAGAAAGTCATCCCCTGCGACGACGTTGTGCTTGCGATCGGCCAGGACAATGCCTTCCCGTGGATCGAGCGTGATATCGGTATCGAGTTCGACAAGTGGGAATGCCCTGTTGTCGATGAGACTACGATGATGTGCACGCGCGATGGCGTGTTCTTCGGGGGTGACTCGGCGTTCGGCCCCAAGAACATCATCTGGGCCGTGGAGCACGGCCACCAGGCCGCCATTTCGATGCACAGGTATTGTCACGGCGAGAGCATCGACGACCGACTGCCAATGGGCATGAACCTGTCCAGCCAGAAGATGGGCATGCACGAGTGGAGTTATTCCAACGACTACAATCCTGCGTCCCGCCGCCTCATGCCGCACGTCGACCTCAAGAAGCGCTTCAAACAGTTGGACATCGAAGTCGAACTCGGCTTCACGGCCGAGCAGGCCATCGAGGAAGTCGAGCGCTGCCTGAACTGCGATGTGCAGACGGTCTTCAATGCCAGCCTCTGTATCGAGTGCGACGCCTGCCTCGACATCTGTCCCGTGAACTGTCTTACGATCACTGAGAACGGCGACGAAGACGACCTGCGCACGCGGCTCAAGGCGCCAGCCGAAAATCACGAGCAGGCACTGTATGTGTCGGCGGGCCTGCCGCAAACGGGCCGCGTGATGGTCAAGGACGAGGACCTGTGCGTGCACTGCAGCCTGTGCGCCGAGCGCTGCCCGACAGGCGCCTGGGATATGCAGAAATCAGAGTTGCTCGTGCCGTACGCGGCGGATGAGTCACCCGAGAACCCGCCGAAGATCGCGGGCTCAGGCACATAAGGGACATCGTCCGTGGCAACAGTTAACGACGTCGTTATCAAGATAGCTACAGTTAACGGCACGGGGTCCGCGAGCGCCAACGGGCTGTTGCGCAAGTCCATCTTTCGCATGGGCGTGCCCGTCGTCGGCAAGAATTACTTCCCGTCCAATATCCAGGGCCTGCCAACGTGGTACGAGATTCGTGTCACAGGCGACGGCTATCACTCGCGTTCGAATCGCGTCGACGTCATGGTGGCGATGAACGCCCAGACCTACGAACGCGACATGGCCGACGTGGCGCCGGGTGGCTGGCTGATCTACGACTCGACCTGGCCGCGCAGCCGGCAGCTCGATCGCGACGACATCACGGTTATCGGTATCCCGCTGTCGAGAATGTGCAACGAGCATTTCGACGGTGCGCGGGCGCGCATCCTGATGAAGAACATCGCGTACGTCGGCGCAGTCGCGGCGCTGCTGGACATCGACGTCGACATCATCACGACGCTGCTGGAGGAGACCTTCGCGTCGAAGCAGCACCTCGTAAAGTCCAACATGGAAGCGATTCGCCTCGGCTACGACTATGCGCGCGAGCATTTTTCATGCCCGCTACCCATGCGTGTCGAAAAGATGGACGCGACGAAGGGCCACATCATCATCGACGGCAATACCGCGGCCGGTCTCGGTTGTGTCTACGCGGGCGCGACCGTCGGTGCCTGGTACCCGATCACACCGTCCACGTCCCTGATGGACGCATTCAGGACCTTCTGTTCGCAGTACCGGGTCGATCCCGAGACGGGCAAACGCACCTACTGCATCATCCAGGCCGAGGACGAGCTCGCGGCCATCGGCATGGTGCTCGGTGCGAACTGGAATGGCGCGCGTTCGTTCACACCGACGAGCGGGCCGGGCATTTCCCTGATGAGCGAGTTCATCGGCTTCGCTTATTACGCAGAAATACCCGCCGTTATTTTCAACGTGCAGCGAACCGGACCATCGACGGGTATGCCTACGCGCACGCAGCAGTGCGATCTCATCAGCTGTGCCTATGCATCTCATGGCGATACCAGGCACGTGTTGCTGTTCCCGGGCGACCCGGCCGAATGCTTCTACATGGCGCCGCAGGCATTCGACCTCAGCGAGCGCCTGCAGACACCCGTGATGGTGCTCTCCGACCTCGATATCGGCATGAACGACTGGATGGTGCCGGAACTGGAATGGGACGAGAGCTATGTTCCGGATCGTGGCAAGGTGCACGGGGCAGAGGATCTCGAAGAGATGGATAAATTCTATCGCTACCTCGACGTAGACGGTGACGGCATTCCCTATCGCACGCTGCCCGGCGTGCATCCGAAAGGTGCTTACTTCACGCGCGGCTCGGGCCATACCAAGCTGGGTGCATACACCGAGGACTCCGCAGAGTATCAGGACGTCATCGACCGATTGCTCGTGAAATGGGAGACCGCGAGGACCATGGTTCCCGAAGCCGAGATTCAGTACTCGAAGATGAACAAAGCGGCGCTGCTGACGCTGGGCAGCGGTGATGGGGCCTGCAAGGAAGCGATGGACCGCCTGTCGCACCAGAATGTGGGCCTGAACTACTGCCGCGTCCGGGCGTTCCCGTTCACCGATGCCGTGCGCGAGTTTATCGACAAGCACGAAGTCGTGTACGTCGTCGAGCAGAATCGCGATGCCCAGCTGCGAACCCTCTTGATCAACGATATCGAGGCAGATCAAAACAAGCTCGTGCCGCTGCTGCACTATAACGGCATGCCGATCAATTCGGGATTTGTCGTCGACAGGGTCCTGGAAGAAATCGCCAGGGGCCGGGCGGCCTGACGAGGAACGACGACCGTGAGCTATATTGCCAAACCGAAAATCGCTCATCCCGGCCTGACCAAGAACGAGCTCGGGCTGACGACGCGCGACTACGAAGGCGCTGTCTCCACCTTGTGCGCGGGCTGTGGCCACGATTCGGTTACGGCCGCGATCATCCAGGCCGTATTCGAACTGAACGTTGAGCCGCACATGCTGGCCAAGATGAGCGGCATCGGATGCTCTTCAAAGACGCCGGCTTACTTCGCCAGCCAGTCGCACGGGTTCAACTCGGTGCATGGCCGCATGCCGTCCGTCACGACAGGCGCCAACGCGGCCAACCGCGACCTTACGTACATTGGCGTATCGGGCGATGGCGACTCGTTGTCCATCGGCGTTGGCCAGTTCGTGCATGCCATCCGCCGCAACCTCAACATGTGTTACATCATCGAGAACAACGGCGTCTATGGCCTGACCAAGGGGCAATTCTCGGCGTCCGCCGACATCGGCAGCAAACCCAAGAAAGGATTGCCCAACCAGCAGGAACCGATCGATCCTGTCAGCACAGCACTGAGCCTGGGCGCAACGTACATCGCGCGCAGTTTCTCGGGGGACAAGGAACAGCTCGTACCGCTGATCAAGGGCGCGCTGTTGCACAGCGGGTTCTCGCTTGTCGATGTGATCAGCCCCTGCGTTACTTTCAACGACCATGAAGGCTCGACCAAGAGTTACGCGCACACGCGCGAATTCTACAACCACGTCATCAACGTCGATTACATTCATCCGTCCGAAGAAATAAAAGCCGCTTATGCTGAAGGTGAGGCGATGCCGATTCACCTGCGCGGCGGCGATACGATTGTGCTGCGCAAATTGAGTCGTGAATACGACCCGACGAGCCGGGCATCCGCGTTCAAGTATCTTCGCGATCGCTTCAATGCAGGCGAGATCACGACGGGACTCCTGTACGTCAATGAGGAAAGGCAGGAGATGCACGAACTCATGGGCAATGTGGATACGCCCCTGGCTAACCTGCCTTACGAAGACCTGCAGCCCGGCAAGGACGAACTGCACAAGCTGCAGAGCAGATATCGCTAGGTCCTTGCTGGTCACCACCATGAACTGAAAAGGCCGGCCTGAAGAACAGGCCGGCAAGACGCCGAGAGATAGTGGGGGCTAACTCCAGAGGCGTTTCCACCAGGGTTCTTTCTTCGGCGGAGGCGCGCCGTCTCCCGCAAACGGGATCTTGTTGCGGATATCCTCGATGTCCCAACCCGTTAATGCGGCAAGCTGCTGCGCCTCATTCTCCTGGCGCTTGCGTACCTTGGCTTCGTAACGGGTCAGGTCGCAGGTGGCTGCACCTTTCCACGGATGGCGAATGACATAGCGGCCCTGGTAATTCTGCCGGTCCCCGGTTTCCTGGAATATAAGGTCCTCGGGAAAGTGCTCTGCGTCATAGCGCACGTGCAGACGGGTCACAAAGACGTTTTGCGCCTGCGGGGCAATGATCTTGTTTTCCCCGGTACTGCGGTCGCCGACCCAGAATACGCCCAGCTGGCGGAGTTCCTGCTGGCTCAGGGGATCGGCCGCGCACGGGTCACACCAACCCATGTCCCACGCGTATTCGAGAAACACAGCTCGGTCGTTATGCTGCTGCGTCTGCTTGTCGAACATCGCACGATAGAAATCTGCGAACTCGTCCTGGACGAATTCAGGAACTTCCATATTGCTCGGGATCCTGATCGTACGGTAATTGGTCGTCTCCACGCGTCCCGTGCGCGTCAGGGCATAAACATACAGTTCCTGCTTGCCCCTGGCATTGAGCGTGCCCAACCGAATCGGCAACATGAACTTGTTGCTCTCGTACGCAACCTGCAGCGGGCGCAGGAACTGGTATCCGAGACTCGATTGTTCCTCGAGATTGACCTTGGCAACGAAGAAGCGCATGTCCTGCCTGAGGTAACTGTCGACGACCTTTTTCGCCCCCTTCGGGATCCTGTAGCCGTTCTCATTGAGCCAGCGGATGAGCCCCTGGCTCTCTTCGGCCGCGAGAATGAGGATGTCGTACTCGCCAACCGTATAGCTTGCCTCGATCGTTACGCCGCGCGGACGCGCTGAACGCTTCAGTTCCTTCTGTGCCTCGGGCACGGCGGCGCTGTTGTCGGCCATGCTGTAAACACGATCGCGGCGCATGCAGGGATCAGGATCGTGGTACTCGACAAGACGCGGCGCCGTGTAGGCGTCGAGGTGCTGCACGACCGCACGGTCGCCCACGTTGATCTGTTCGCGCTCGATCATCGTGGGCACGGGGATGACGACGGCGAAGTCCTCGACGTCGCCCTCGAAGTCATTGGCCATCGTAATCACGGTCCGGTCATCGTCGCGCACGAGGACGACCTGGGACGCGCGATTGAAGAGGCTCGTGTCGGCACGGGCCACGTAAAAGCCGCAGAAGGCCTGCGCCGTCGTCGACACAATGACGGTCAAGGTCGCTGCCATGATGGCAATGAGGATTTTCATCGGATTGCTCCTTTGATGTGTTTGTCCGAAATCACTGGCGTCCACTCGTAAAGACGGCCACGCATGATCCTGTCGATGAGGGGCACGGTCGGCGCCGCGAGGATCAGCGCGAGGATGGGCCCATTGGGCGTGTAGTAAATAAACTGGATCGTAAAGGCGACGGCCGCAACGATCGCCGCATAAAGCACGCGCCCGGCGGCGCTGTTCGGCGTCGTCTTCGGGTCGGAGATCATGAAGAAGGCGAAAATGAGCAGCGCACCGTTTTGTAGCTGGTGTAACGGGATCGACAGCGGATCGCCGAGCCATAACGCCCGGCCAAAGAGCACCGCCGCGAAGAACACGAGGAAAGCGATTGTCGTCTCGGCGCGCCTGGCCCGTGTCAGCACGAGAAAGCCGAGGCAGGACAGCGCGAACGCTCCTGTTGCGGCACTGCCCCACTGGCCCGAGGACACCCAGGCGCGATCGCTCAGCAACATCATGGTCACAAGAGCGACATTGGCCGGGTTAAAGACGTGCTTGCCGCCCACGCGAATGACGAACTTCGAGCCGATGGCGATCGCCGCGGCGGCGGCCGCAAGCATCATCATGTCGGTTCGCAGCAGCAGCGTGAGCGACAGCGAAGTGATTAACGGGCTGAGCGGGTCGAAACGCGGGACGCCGACCAGCCGGCCGGCCAGGAATTGTACGAGCAGTGCCGTGCCGGCTATCGCGACGGCGTTCTGCCAGCGAATGCCGAAGTCGAGTATGAAGACGCCGAATAGCAGCAGCGTGCCGAGGACCGCGACCTGGTAATAACGCGGATCCAGGAGTCGGGAACGGACTGTGTTCGTCAGTTTCATGCCCGGTATAAACGCCGGGCAAACGCATTCGGGTCTAAGCCGAAACGAGGTTTCCAAGTGGCCTTGCGCCCTGGCTGTCGGGGAAAACCCGGCGCTCGATGGTATCCGCGGGCAACCGCAGGTGCCCTTCGAGTATGCCCTTGAACACGCTGCGCAGGTCCGTGGTCGGCTGCAGATCGCGGCCGGCGTAAAGGTCGCGTTCCGCGAGCCCCGGCCAGTCGGCGATGATCTGGCCGCCATTGACCGCGCCGCCGAGGAGCACGGCGGCCGTGGCGGTGCCATGATCGGTTCCGCGTGTCCCATTGACCTGGACCGTTCGCCCGAACTCGGTGACGACGGCGACGACGGTGCCGTCCCATGCGCTCCCAAGTCCTTCCCGAAGATTACTTATGCCGTCATCGAGTGCCGCGAAGCGATTCGCGAGGGCACCGTTGCTCGCTCCCTGGTTAGCGTGAGTATCCCAGCCGCCAAGTTCGACGACCGCGATGTTCGGTCCGTCAGGCGCCGTAAGGAAACGTGCGGCCGAGATCATGAGCTCGCCGAACTGCTGCGCCTCGTTACCACGCGGTCCGGTCGCGTCCATTGTGCCGGTACTGCCCGCGATGGCCTGCGAACGCAGGGCCTGGTCGAGGCGCGTCGCGAAAAACTCGTCATTGGCATACAGGCGTTGCAATCGGCGCAGCGTGCTGTCGTCAGCGTCCGGGAGGCGCGAAGGTGCCCAGCTCGTCACTGCATTTTCCCCACGCAGCACCAGTGGCGTGTTCTGCGCGAGCGCGATTGCGAGCCCGTCGTCGGCAGACAGTGCTCGATTCAACCAGCCGTCGCGCAATCCACCGACGCGGCTCGCACCGTTCTCGAGTATGTCCTGCCCATCGAAATGAGAGCGTTCCCGGTAAGGGCTCGCTACCGCGTGAATGACGAGTGCCTCCCCCTTGTCGTAGCTCGCATGCATCCCGGGCAACGATGGATGCAGTCCGAACATGCCGTCGAGTTTCAAAAGACCCCCGGCCTGCCCGGGCTCGGGAATAGCCAGCTCGCCGCGAACGCGCCTGTAGTTGCCATCGCCATAGGGAGCGGCCAGCGCCAGTCCATCAACGGCGCCGCGCAAAATGACGAGCACGAAGCGTGCGTCCACCTCTGCATATGCAAACCCGGGCAGGGCACCTGCGACCGCTGACAGGCCGGCTGCCTTGAGAAGGTCTCTGCGATTCAACATGCTCATCTCCTCTGGAAATCCGGCGACGCCAGCAACAGCGTTATGCCCTGGGACAGGCTCTCGGCGCGCGCAATGGCCTTGCTGGTTTCGGGATCGAATTCGGTGCCGAGCACCGCGTCGCCCAGTTCAACCGGGTTGACGCGGGACCCGACGACGCGCGCGACGGTGTTCGACCATTCGATACGTTTGTAGAGTGCGTCTGCACCGCCCCATTGTTGCGCCGTGTCAGGCCATCCTTCCGGGGAACCGGGTCGGAACGGAGTCTGCCCCATCAGGTCGAGGGCGCCGACAATGAATTTCGGTTTCTCCGGCACATGTCTGAAAGCACGTAGCGTAGAGATCACGAAATCGTGCGGCGTCTTGTACTTGGTATAAGTTTCGAGCCACGGTTCCTCCGCTCTGATCAGCGCTTCGTAAACGGCCGACAATTCGCCGTTGCTGTCGAGATAGATATTGGCCAGCCCGTCGACCAGGGCCGCGGGCGGATCGTCGGCGACGAAGTGGCGTGCGAGCTTGGTGCACAGGAATTGCGCCGTCGACGGATGTACGGCCAGGTCGCGTAGTACGGCCTCCCCCTGGTCCACGCCGGACTGCGGGTACTTCTTGCCGAGGACAGACTGGGCGCCGGGTTCGTGAATGAGTTCACGGAACTCGAACCTGCCGGGCTCGCCGTCGGCAAACCGCCCTTTGTCGTTCGCGCCGCCGATCGACCAGCCCGTCAGCACCCTCGCGAAGGTCGTGACGTCCTGTTGCGTGTAGCCGCCGTCAACGCCGAGCGTATGTAGTTCGAGGATCTCGCGCGCCAGGTTCTCGTTCAGGCCGAACTGCTGATCGCCCCTGCGGCGATTGGCACGCTTGCCGAGCGCAGACTCAGGCCCGATCGAGCGCTGGTTGTCGAGGTACACGATCATCGCGGGATGCCGTTCGGCCGCAAGCAGCAGATCGATGAACCGGCCGGCCACATGCGGCCGGATGGCCTCGTTCTCGAACAGGCCCGCGATCGCCGGCAGCGGCTGCTTGTCAGCCGATACGGCGAAATGATTGCTCCAGAAATGCACGAGGCGCTCATGAAACGGGGTATCGGAAGCTGCGGCACTGCGATAGCGGGCAGCGGCCTGTTCCACGTAATGTTTGCGGACCACGCGGCCATATTTTTCGACGATGTCCGGTGCGACTCCGTCTTTTTTGGCTGCGCGCTGGCCCTTGCGGACGTCCCGAACTTCGACCAGCACGCTGGCCGAATCGGGCAGATCGCGAATCTCGGCCGGCAGCCGCGACGGTCCGGCGAGTTGTTCGAGCAGCCACGATTCGGGCCGGCTCGCGATCTCCCGCAATTCATCCGGGCGGGCTCCGAGCCCGAAGCGGTTGGCGGCAATGACGGCTTTTTTCGAGGTCACGACGGCTCCCTGGCAGCGATTGGCGATACCTGTGTAGTACAACGCAGCCTGTGGACATTGGTTGACCGAGTCCTGTTTTTATATGACCTGCTATAGTTAATAAAAACAATAAGTTAAATTCCTGCATCCAAACCCGTTCCGGCACGCATCTACCGGGTGAAGACTGCTGATGCAGAAGATGAACAGACTGGAGACAAGATTGTGACTGGTGAATGGATTGGATTTATGGCGGTAGTCGGGCCGG
>Ga0209567_10000036_pt1 | contig 56428 bp, 51 predicted proteins | sample COG_12_FD_184756 | JGI IMG/M metagenome (GOLD analysis project Ga0209567, IMG submission 184756) | Pelagic marine sediment microbial communities from the LTER site Helgoland, North Sea, for post-phytoplankton bloom and carbon turnover... | ecosystem: Environmental > Aquatic > Marine > Neritic... | reverse complement strand
CGGCGTTCGGATGCGCGCTGACACGCGTATCGGCAATGCGGGAGAGTTCCGCGATATACGGCCGCAACTCGCTGGCCCCCAGCGCACAGTTGAGGCCGATCATGAACGGGTTTGCATGACGCACGGAGTTCCAGAATGCCTCCGTCGTCTGGCCGGACAGGGTTCGGCCCGACGCATCGGTAATCGTCCCCGAAATCATCACGGGCAACTCGACGCCGCACTTGCGGAAGCTGCGCTTCACACCGACGATGGCCGCCTTGGCATTGAGCGTGTCGAAGATGGTCTCGATCATCAGGAAATCGACGCCACCCTCGATCAACGCCGTCGCGGCGACGTCGTAGGTATCGGCAAGCTCGTCGAAGCGGATATTGCGGAAGCCCGGGTCATTGACGTCCGGCGAGATCGACGCCGTGCGGTTGGTCGGGCCGAGCACTCCCGCGACATAGCGTGGCCCACCGGATTTCGCGGCGTGCGTGTCAGCGCACTCGCGCGCGAGCCTCGCCGCCGCCGTGTTGAGTTCTTCGACCAGCGCTTCCATACCATAGTCGGCCATCGAAGGTGCGTTGGAATTGAAGGTATTGGTTTCGATGATGTCGGCGCCGGCATCGAGAAACTGACTGTGAATGTCCCGAATGACCTCCGGCCGCGTAATGGACAACAGGTCGTTGTTGCCCTTGAGGTCGCTGCCCCAGTCGGCAAAGCGCTCGCCACGATAGTCATCTTCGCTGAGCCCGAAGGACTGGATCATCGTGCCCATCGCCCCGTCGAGCAGCAGGATGCGCTCGTCGAGCGACGCCATCAGTGATCGGATTCTTTCCTTGCGTTCCATTGCTACCGTCCTATGCCGCGGCCTGCCGGGGGCGAACGCCGAGCGCGTGGCAGATGGCGTAGGTCAGCTCCGAGCGATTCAGAGTGTAAAAGTGAAATTCGTCGATGCCTTCCTCTTGCAGCGCCCTGACCTGTTCGATTGCCACATTGGCGGCGATGAGCTGACGCGTATCCACGTCGTCTTCGAGACCATCGAAGCGATCGCGCAACCAGTCGGGAACATTGGCGCCACACATTTTCGCAAAGCGCTCCAGCTGCGGGAAACGCGAAATCGGCAGGATTCCGGGCACAATCGATGACTCTATGCCGGCCGCCGCGCAGCGGTCGCGGAATCGCAGATACAGCTCCACGTCGAAAAAGAACTGGGTAATTGCTCGCGTCGCTCCTGCGTCCAGCTTGCGCTTGAGATTGTCGAGATCAAACGCCGCGTCCGGCGCTTCCGGATGCACTTCGGGGTAGGCCGCGACCGAAATGTCGAAATCGGCGACCTTTCTGAGGCCTGCGACGAGGTCCGATGCATAGGCATAACCGTCAGGATGTGGCTTGTAAACACCGCTGTCCCTGGGCGGGTCGCCTCGCAGGGCGACGAGATGCCTGACACCCATCTCCCAGTAATCACGCGCAATATCATCGATTTCGCCGCGGCTCGCGCCCACGCAAGTGAGGTGCGGCGCGGGCGTCAGATCCGTCTCGGCAATAATCCGCTCGACCGCGGCATGCGTTCGTTCGCGCGTCGAGCCATCGGCACCGTAGGTCACGGATACAAAACGTGGCTCGAGATCCGCCAGCCGTTCGATGGACTTCCACAGCGTGGCCTCCATCTTCTCGGTGTTGGGCGGAAAAAACTCGAACGACACAGACGGTCTGCTTTCTGAATTGGTGTCCATGGGTATCTTCCTGTCAGGCGGCAGCGGGTTCTCGCTGCGCACGCGTTGCCACAGCGAGCAGCCAGGCAGGCGCTTTGTCGGGAATTGCACGGGGCGGCGCCAGGCGCAATCCCACGCCAGCCGCCCATGTGGAGAAGTCTTGTCTTAGCGTCGCGACGTCCGCATCGCGCGTGTCGGCGAGCATCAGGATCCGGCCGCCGGGCCGCGTGAGCCTGAGCGCTTCCCTGAGCGCCTGCATGGGCGTACCGGCATCGCCCATTACGTCGTCGAGAATGACCGTGTCGAACTCTTCGTCGGCGAACGGCAAAGCGTTCATGTCACCCTGCCGCAGCGTACAGTTCGGCAACCCCGCCAGCAGCACTTCGGCGCGCGCTAGGCGCCGCGCATCGGGATCAATGTCGACACCCACGACGCGCTGAGCGCGCGAAGCGAGCAGCTTGAGCAAGCGGCCCTGGCCGCAGCCAATATCGAGCAGATCGCCCAGCGGCGTGGCGACCGTCAACTCGACGAGCGCGCGATGCAGCAGCCGGTCGGACTCGTTCGCCGGGACGCTCGCGTCATGCAAACGCAGCCCGCGCAAGCTTTCGACGTCGACCGCGAACTGCGGTTCGTCGTCGGGCAGCAATGCGAGCAGCCGCCGCCGCGTCACGGCCTCGCCGCCCTGGGTGGGTACCCGGTAGTACACGTAGTGGCCGTCGCGAAAGCGCTCCAACAGGTCGGCGGCGCACAGTTGCTTGAGGTGCTGGGAGACGCGTGGCTGGCTTTGCCTGAGCACGGATGTCAGCTCCGACACGCTGCACTCGGCGGCGGCGCACAGCGCCACAATCCTCGCTTTCGTAGGATCCGCCAGGGCCTTGAACTGGCTCAGCAAATGTTCTGTATTGGCCTTCATATAAAAATATAAAGATTTATTTATATTTGCGACCGGATAGTATACCCCATATTGATCGGCAGATGTCCCCCAGCCTACTGAAGTGAGTCGGGGGCTGAAAAGACGTTGTTGGTGAACAGTCGTTCGATGTCGACGGCGTCGTACAGCCGCCGCCGGCCGCAGTATTCGCAAATGACCTCGATGTCACCGTGCTCCTCGAGCGCTTCGCGTGCCTCGCGCTCACCGAGCATCCTGAGCACGTCTTCCGTCTTGCGCGCCGAGCAGCGGCAGCGGAAATCGACATCGCGTGGCCGGTAGACACGCACGTCGTCCTCGGCGAACAGTCTGCCGATCAACGCCATGCCGGCCTCGCCTGCGAAATCCTTGCAGCTCAACGTGGCGGCCAGGAAGTGCAGCCGGCTCCAGTCGTCCGTATCGATCTGCTGTCCCGGCACCTGCTGCAACAGCAGGCCGCCGGCCACTGCTTCGTTGGCCACGAGCGCCACATGGCTCGGTACCTGCGCCGAGCGCGCAAAGTAGTGCTCGAGGCTGGCCGCGAGGGACTCGTTGTTGATCTCGACGATGCCCTGGTAGGGCCGCTCGCCGGCATCGACCGTCACAGCGCAGTGCGAGTTGCCGGTCAGTTCGGCGAAATCGCCGGCCTCCCGGCTGTCGTCAACGGATGCCATGCCGCGCAGCTCGAGCTCGCTCGTGCACTGCATGACGAGCATTCTCAGCAGAGCGTCGCCTTGTATCTGCAGCGTAATCGCGCCATCGAACTTGAGGCTCTGCGCAATGAGGCCCGTCGCCGCGGCCGCGTGGCCGAGCGTTTCGGTAACGAGCGCATCGTAATCGTGGTCGCGCAACATGCGTCGCCAGGATCGCGACAAATGAATCAATGCTCCCCGGACCGGGATCGACTCGAAGCCGAACGGTATGACGCTATCGGCGGACATGCTATTGGGACAGCTTGTCCTTCAGGATCTGGTTGACCTGGGCCGGATTCGCCTGGCCGCGGGTTTCCTTCATAACCTGGCCGACGAAAAAGCCGATCAGTTTGTCTTTGCCGGCCTTGTATTCGGCAACCTGGCCAGGATTCGCCTCGATCACCTTGTCGACGACGGCTTCGATGGCCGAACTGTCCGTGATCTGCTTGAGACCCTTCGCGTCGATGACCTCGTCGGCGCTGCCCTCGCCGTCCCACATGGACTCGAACACCTGCTTCGCGATCTTGCCCGAAATCGTGTTGTCTTCGATGCGCGTCAACAGGCCCGCAAGCGCTTCGGCCGATACCTTGCTCTCTGCAATGTCGAGCCCGTCGCGGTTCAGTGCGCCCGACAGGTCGCCCACCACCCAGTTGGCAACGAGCTGTGGCTTCGCGTCGGTCGCTGCCACGGTCGCCTCGTAGAAGTCCGCGACGGGCCGCGAGTTGGTCAGGATCGCCGCGTCATCTTCCTTCAACTGGTATTCGTCGATGAACCTGTGGCGCTTTGCGTCGGGCAACTCGGGCAGCTGTTGCCGCACGGTCTCGATGTACTCGGCGCTTATCTCGACCGGCAGCAAATCGGGATCCGGGAAATAGCGGTAGTCGTTGGCCTCTTCCTTGGAGCGCATCGGCCGCGTCTCGTCCTTGTCCGAATCGTAAAGGCGGGTCTCCTGCACGACTTCACCGCCATCCTCGATGACATCGATCTGGCGCTCGATCTCGAAGTTGATGGCTTTCTCGACGAAGCGGAACGAGTTCAGGTTCTTGAGCTCGGTGCGCGTGCCGAGCTCGTCCTGACCCCTCGGCCGCACCGAGATATTCGCATCGCAGCGGAATGAGCCTTCCTGCATGTTGCCATCGGAAATGCCGAGGTAGCGCACGATCGTGTGTATCTTGCGCATGTACGCGACGGCTTCCTTCGCCGATCGCATGTCGGGCTCGGAGACTATTTCGAGCAGCGGCGTGCCGGCGCGATTAAGGTCGATGCCGGATGACTGGTCGAGGCCCTCGTGTATCGACTTGCCGGCGTCTTCCTCGAGATGCGCGCGCGTGATGCCGATGCGCTTCTCTTCGCCATCGGCATCCGCAATAAAGAGCTCGCCGTGTTCGACGATCGGCAGCTCGTACTGGCTGATCTGGTAGCCCTTCGGGAGGTCAGGGTAGAAATAGTTCTTGCGGGCAAACACCGAGCGCGGCGCGACGGTCGCATTGACGGCAAGGCCGAACATCGCCGCCATGTGCACGACCTCTTCGTTCAGTACCGGCAGCACTCCCGGATAGCCGAGATCGACCAGGCAGGCCTGCGTATTGGGTTCTGCGCCGTAAGCCGTTGACGCTGCCGAGAAGATCTTCGACCGGGTCGCGAGCTGCGTGTGGATCTCCAGGCCGATGACCACTTCCCAGCCGGCACTCATTGGAAGTCCCCCGGGCAGGCCGTATGCCAGTCGGTCGCTTGCTGGTACTGGTGGGCGAACCTGAGCAGCGTCAGTTCCTCGAAATGGTGCCCCACGAGGTGCAGGCCAACGGGCAGCCCGTTGACGAATCCGCAGGGCACCGACATGCCCGGCAGGCCGGCAAGGTTGGCGCCGATCGTGTAAATGTCGTTCAGGTACATCGTGATCGGATCGTCGACCTTCTCGCCGATACGAAACGCCGGCGTCGGCGCGGTCGGGCCTGCAATCACGTCGACGTCGGCAAACGCCTTCTTGAAGTCATCGGCGATCAGGTGTCTTACCTGCTGCGCCTTGAGGTAATACGCGTCGTAGTAACCGGCTGACAACACGTAGGTGCCCGTCATGATGCGACGCTTGACCTCGTCGCCGAAGCCCTCACCGCGACTACGGCAGTACATGTCCATGAGGTCTTCGACGTTTTCGGCGCGATGCCCGAATCGCACGCCGTCGAATCGCGATAGATTGGAGGAACACTCGGCGGGCGCAACGACGTAGTAGGTCGGCACCGAGTAGTCGATATTGGGCATATCGACTTCGACGGCCTCAGCGCCCAGTGACTCGATCACCTTGATCGCGTCCCTGACGCGTTCACCGCAGTCCGGGTCCAGTCCCTCATCGAAATGCTGCCGCACGATCCCGACCCTGAGGCCTTTGATCGACTCGGTGATGCCCGCGACGTAGTCCGGCACCGGATGATCGATGCATGTGGAATCGCGCTCGTCGAAGCCGGCCATGACGCCGAGCACACGCGCCGCGTCTTCGGCCGTGCGTGTAATGACGCCCGCCTGGTCCAGGCTCGACGCAAACGCGATCATGCCGTAGCGCGACACTCGTCCGTACGTTGGTTTGATGCCTACCGTGCCCGTCAACGCGGCCGGCTGGCGGATCGATCCGCCCGTATCGGTGCCCGTCGCCGCCGGCACGAATCGCGCCGCTACGGCCGCCGCCGACCCACCGGATGAACCTCCGGGCGTGCGTTCGAGATCCCAGGGATTGCGAACCGGCCCGTAGAAGCTCGTCTCGTTCGACGAACCCATGGCAAATTCATCCATGTTGGCCTTGCCGAGTACGACAGCGCCCGCATTGGCCAGCTTCTCGACCACGGTCGCATCGTATGGGGAGACGAAGTTGTCGAGTATTCTCGACCCGCAGCTCGTTTTGACGCCGCGCGTACAGAAGATGTCCTTGTGCACGATCGGCAGGCCGTTGAGCGCGCCACCCTGTCCTGCGGCTCGGGCCTTGTCGGCGGCCTCGGCCACCACCATCGCTTCGTCGCCGGTCACGGTGACGAAAGCATTAAGCTTGTCGTCATGCGCCGCGATGCGCGCAAGCAGGGCTTCGGTCAGCTCAACGGAGGTGAATTCACCGCCCGCCAGACCGGCCATGAGCTCGGTCATCGATTTCGCGTGCATATCCATCATTCGATGACTTTCGGAACCAGGTATAGCCCGCCCGAGACGGATGAGGCATTTTGCTGATAACGGTCACGCTCATCGGTCTCCGTGACCTCATCGGGGCGCAGTCGCTGGGCCACATCCAGGGGGTGAGCCATGGGCACGACACCCTCAGTGTCGGCTTCCGACAGATGATCGACGAAATCGACGATTTTGGAGAGCTTTTTGACGCTCTCGGCGTACTCGTCATCGCTGAGTTCGAGGCGTGCCAGCTTCGCTATCTGCTGGACCTGATCTTTGCTGAGAGACACTGTTGTTTTCCGGCGCCTTTGAGCTGCTATTTCCGCGGGCACGCAATAATACACGCCGCCTTGTGCAATGTCGTGCGCATTGTTAGATTACGCCGTTAATCTGCAATCGAGTCCCGCCCCTCATGTTCAAGAATATCCTGGGTTATTTTTCCAATGACCTGTCCATCGACCTTGGCACGGCCAATACCCTGATTTATTCGCGGGGGCACGGCATCGTGCTCGATGAACCGTCGGTCGTGGCAATTCGAGAGGATTCGGGGCGTGGCGGCCGCATTGTGGAGGCCGTGGGTGCCGAAGCCAAGAACATGCTGGGCCGCACGCCGGGCAACATCACGGCAATTCGGCCGCTCAAGGACGGCGTGATCGCCGATTTCACGGTCACCGAGAAGATGCTGCAGCACTTCATCAGGAAAGCGCATCAGTCGCGCTATTTCCGTCCCAGCCCTCGCGTGCTCATCTGCGTCCCATACGGCTCGACGCAGGTCGAGCGCCGCGCCATTCGCGAATCGGCCGAAGGCGCCGGCGCGCGAAAGGTACACCTTATTGACGAGCCGATGGCCGCAGCCATCGGTGCCGGCATGCCCGTGCATGAAGCGCGCGGCTCGATGGTGCTGGACATTGGCGGCGGAACCTCGGAGGTGGCAGTCATCTCCCTGAACGGCATCGTTTACGCGGCATCGGTCAGGATCGGCGGTGACCGCTTCGACGAGGCCATTACGAACTACGTGCGCCGCAACTACGGCATCCTCATCGGCGAAGCGACGGCCGAGCGCATCAAGCACGAAATCGGCTCGGCGTTCCCGGGCCAGGAAGTCCTGGAGATCTCGGTCAAGGGTCGCAACCTGTCCGAAGGCGTGCCGCGCAGCTTCACGCTGAACTCCAATGAAATTCTCGAGGCGCTGCAGGAACCGCTGCAGGGCATTGTCGGCGCGGTCAAGGAAGCGCTCGAGCAGACGCCACCGGAACTCGGCGCCGACGTCGCCGAGCGCGGCATCGTCCTGACCGGCGGCGGCGCCATGCTGCGCGACCTCGACAAGCTGCTCATGGAAGAGACCGGGCTGCCCGTCGTGATTGCCGACGACCCGCTTACCTGTGTTGCCCGGGGCGGCGGCCGGGTCATCGAACTCATCGACGAACACGGTCCCGCGGTATTCGGCCTGGAGTGAATGGTCGCATCCCGGGGAAATAACAGTAATCCGGCGCGAATCCCGGCGCTGGGCATCCGGGTCATCGTCCTCATGCTCGTCAGCATCCTGCTGATGTACTTCGATCACCGCCAGAACCACCTCGACACGGTGCGCAAAGCGATCGGCGTCGCGGTCTATCCGCTGCAGCTTATCGTCGATGCGCCCGTTCGCTTCTGGGAATGGCTCGGCGAGTCGACCACGTCTCGCAATGAATTGCAGCTCGAAGTCGGTCGCCTCAAGGCAGAACGACTGCTCACGAATGCGCGGCTGCAGCGCCTGACGGCACTCGAGGCCGAGAACGCGCGTCTCAGGGCCTTGCTGGATGCGCGCACCAGGGTGCGCGACGAAGTTCGCGTCGCCGAGATCATGGCGGTCGACGCCAACCCGTACGAGCATAACCTCGTCATCGACATTGGCAGCCGCGATGGTGTCTACGACGGCCAGGCCATCGTCGACGCCGACGGCGTCGTCGGCCAGGTCATCTCAACGGGCGTCATGACGGCGCAGGCCGTACTGATCAGCGATACCGATCATGCGCTGCCCGTCGAAGTCAATCGCAACGGCCTGAGGACGATTGCGGTCGGCACGGGCGAGATCGACCAGCTCGACCTGCCGTTCCTGCCCAACAATGCCGACATACAGACCGGCGACTTGCTCGTCACCTCGGGCCTGGGCGGCGCTTTTCCGGCCGGCTACCCGGTCGCCGTCGTGGATCAGGTAACGCGCTTGCCGCAGGAACCATTTGCGGACGTCACGGCAACACCATCGGCAGCACTGGACCAGGTCCGGGAGGTCATGCTGATCTGGTCGGCGCCAACGGACGAAGAGCAATGAGCAGGTACCGCGCCTCTCGCCGCCTCCCCGTCATTGCGACACTGCTCGTCGGCCTCATGCTGACGATCATGCCGCTGCCTGAGAGTGCCGAGTCGTTCCGGCCGGACTGGATGGCGCTGCTGATCATCTTCTGGGCGATGCAGCTGCCGCGTACCTGGAGCATCGGCACAGCCTGGGTCATCGGCATCGTCCTCGACGTTTCTTACGGTACGCTGCTCGGTCAGCATGCGCTCGCACTATGTGTGCTGGCGTTCATCACGGTACGCTTCCACCTGTTGATGAGAGTATTCCCGCTTTCCCAGTTATCGGCGACCGTGTTCGCGCTGCTGGCGCTTTACCAGTTCCTTTTGTTCTGGATCAACGGTGTCGCCGGCGTCACGGCCCAGGCCGTGGACTACTGGGGCCCGGTCATCGCGGGCACGCTCGTTTGGCCGTTCCTGTACATGTTCCTGTCGGGCGTGCGCTACCGAACACACGCGGGAGCCTGACGTGGGGCTTTTATCCCCGATCAAGGACCATCACTCGGAGCGACGCCTGTTCATCGGTCGCGTCGTCATCTCGGCCATCATCTCGGTGTTGCTGCTCGGCTTCGTTATCGCGCGCCTCGTGCAGCTGCAGATCGTCGATCATGAGTTGTTCGCGGAGAAATCGCAGGGCAACCGCGTTCGTATCGAAGCGGTTCCGCCGATTCGCGGCCTGATCTTCGACCGCAAGGGCCGCGTCATCGCGCAGAATGAGCCCGCCTACCAGCTCGAACTGATCCCCGAGCAGGTAGACGATATCGACGATACGCTGACACGCCTGGCCGAGCTCGACCTGATCGACGCCAACGAGATCGAGGTATACAAGGAGCTCAGCCGCAGCGGTCCGCGCTTCAAACCCGTAACGCTCAGGTTCCGGCTCAAGGAAGAGGAAATTGCCAACTTCGCCATACAGCGGCCGCGATTCCCGGGCGTGGACTTCAAACCACGACTGGTACGCCACTATCCCGACGGCGAGGCTGTCGCGCATGCGATTGGCTATGTCGGCGCTTTGAGTAGCAGCGACCTGCAGCGGCTCGATGCGGCGCGCTACGCGGGAACGTCACACACGGGCAAGACGGGTGTCGAAAGCAGCTTCGAGTCCGTACTGCACGGCGATGCCGGCTACCGCCACCTGATTACCAATGCGCGCGGCCGCCAGGTACCGAGCGATTCCAGCGAACTGCTCGACACCTTGCCCGTCGACCAGGGCCCGGGGCCCGGCGCGAACGTCTACCTGAGCCTCGACCTCGATCTGCAGCGCCTGGCCACGCGCGCGCTTGAAGGCCGCCGCGGTGCCGTGGTCGCGCTCGATCCCTGGACCGGCGAAATCCTGGCGCTCGTCAGCGCGCCGTCATTTGATCCCAACCTGTTCGCCGTGGGCATGACAACAGCGCAGTACGCCGAGATGCAGGGCAACCCGGACCGGCCATTGTTCAACCGCGCCGTGCGTGGCGCCTACCCACCCGGCTCAACGATCAAGCCCATGCTGTCACTCGCGGCCCTGGAAACCGGCGCGACCAACCTGACGCGCAAGACCGTGTGCATCGGTTACTTCATGTTGCCTGATACGACACACCGCTATCGCGACTGGAAACCCGAGGGACACGGCCCTGTCGACCTGCATGACGCGATCGCGCAATCCTGCGACGTGTACTTTTACGAGATCAGCCGCGACATCGGCATCGACAATATGCACGATTATCTGAGCCGCTTTGGGCTTGGCAGCCAGACCGGCATCGACGTTGGCGGCGAGCACAACGGGCTCGTCCCGTCGCGCGACTGGAAGCGTGCCTCGTTCCGCAATCGCGACGATCAGCGCTGGTATCACGGGGAAACCGTGATCGCCTCGATCGGCCAGGGCTACATGCTGGCGACGCCACTGCAGTTGGCCGTCGCCACCGGCGCGTTGGCCACCCGCGGCGTTCGATACCGCCCGCATATCGTTGCGGCCGTCGAAGATGCCCTGACCGGCGAACGATCCATGATCCGGCCCGAGCGGCAGTCCGACGTCGAGATATCGAACGAGTTCTACTGGGACAACGTCATCCAGGCGATGCACGACGTCATGCAGGGCCCGCGGGGCACGGCACGCGCGGTCGGCATGGGCGCGCCATACGAGATGGCTGGCAAGAGCGGCACGGCGCAGGTCGTGTCAATCGCGCAGGATGAGGAATACGACGAGGAGGAACTCGAGGAACGGCAGCGCGACCACGCGCTGTTTATCGCGTTTGCGCCGCTCGACAACCCGCGCATTGCCGTTGCGGTGATCGTTGAAAACGGCAGCAGCGGCAGCGGTGTCGCCGCGCCAATCGCAAAGTCCATCATGGATGAGTACCTGGGGTACGGTGACAATGGCGCTCGGTGATACACAACGCCTGCTGACCCCGAAAGCAGCCCCGTTATCCGACTTCACGCTGCTCATGCGCCGCCTGCACGTCGATGGTCCGTTGCTGGGCGGCTTGTTGCTGATCTGTGGATTCGGCCTGTTCATCCTTTACAGCGCCGTTGGTGAGAGCAACCGCCTTCTCATGAACCAGGTCGTGCGCCTGAGTGTCGCCTTCGTGGGCATGTTCGTCGTGGCGCAGCTGCCGCCAGACTTTCTGCGTCGCTGGACCCCCTGGGGTTACCTGGCCGGCCTGATCCTGCTCGTGCTCGTGCTGACCAAGGGCGACGTCGGACAGGGCGCGCGCCGCTGGCTCGACCTGGGTATTCGATTCCAGCCGTCGGAAGCCATGAAACTCGGCGTACCGATGATGGCTGCCTGGTACCTGCACGATCGGCAGATGCCGCCGAAGCTCGGACAGATCCTGATCATCGCCGTGATGATCGTCGTGCCGACCATCCTGATCGCGCGCCAGCCGGACCTCGGCACGGCGCTGCTGATCGCGGCCTCGGGCATCATCGTCATCGTGCTGGCCGGCATGTCGTTTCGCCTGATCCTGGGCATGGGTGTGCTGGCCGTGCCGGGAGCGCTCGTGCTCTGGAACTTCATGCAGGACTACCAGAAGCAGCGCGTCCTGACGCTATTGAACCCCGACAGCGATCCATTGGGTGCGGGCTACAACATTATCCAGTCGAAGATCGCGATCGGCTCGGGCGGGCTGTTCGGCAAGGGCTGGACCAACGGTTCGCAGGCGCACCTCGAATTTCTGCCGGAACGCGACACCGATTTTATTTTCGCCGTGCTTGGCGAGGAGCTCGGCCTGCTCGGCGTGCTCTTGCTGCTCGCGCTCTACATGTTCGTCATCGGCAGGGGGCTGCTCATCGCCGTGCAGGCGCATGACACCTATTCGCGACTGCTCGCGGGCTCGATCAGCCTGACGTTTCTCGTCTATGTGTTCGTTAACACAGCCATGGTGACCGGACTGGTCCCTGTTGTCGGTGTCCCATTGCCGCTCGTGAGCTTCGGTGGTACCTCGATGGTGACGCTGATGGCCGGTTTCGGTATTCTGATGTCGATCCACTCTCACCGGAAACTCCTGCCTCACTGATGAAGAAACGATTACTCGTTATCGCCGCCGTTTTCCTGGTTTCCGTGTCCTGCGCACGGGCCGTCGACGACGTGGTCTACGTCGACGTCAACAGGCCCGATGTCGCCGCGTTCATTGACGAAATGGTCTCGAAATACGAGTTCGACCGGGAAGCTCTGCGCAACGTCCTGGGCCAGGCACAGACCAAGGCATCGATCATCAGGAAGATCTCGACGCCAGCCGAGCGCACGCTGACCTGGGGTGAATACCGCAAGATCTTTATTACCAGGGAACGCATCAAGGCGGGCACGGCCTTCTGGCGCGACAATCGCGAGATGCTCGAGCGCATCAGCAAGGAGTCCGGCGTTTCCATCGAGATGATCGTCGGCATCATTGGCGTGGAAACCTACTATGGTCGGATCACGGGCAAGGATCGCGTCATCGACGCGTTGGCGACGCTGGCGTTCGACTATCCGCCGCGCTCCAAATTTTTCCGCAAGGAACTGACCGAGTTTCTCGTTCTGGCGCGTGAGGAGGAGATCGACGCAACCGTGCCGATGGGATCCTACGCAGGTGCGATGGGACGGCCACAATTCATGCCGTCGAGTTTTCGCGCGTACGCCGTCGACGCAACGGGCGACGGCAAACGTGATATCTGGAACAACTGGGCCGATGTCGCGGGCAGCGTCGCCAATTATTTCGTGGAACACGGATGGCGCACGGACGATGACGTGACGGCCCAGGCGACGCTGGGAAGCGCCTGGAACGGTGCCGTGCCGGAGCCCAGGAACACGCTGAAAGCATCGGAGACAGTAGAGTCGCTGAGCCGGAAAGGCGTGCTGTTCGCGACAGAACTGCGCGCCGACAGCAGTGCTCAACTGCTGACTTATGAAGGCGACGATGGCATCGAACACTGGGTCGGCTTCCACAATTTCTTCGTCATAACGAAGTACAACCGCAGCGTCATGTACGCGCTCGCGGCCCACCAGCTTGGGCAGGAGATCGCATTGCGGGTGACGGACGATGCAGCATAAGCTCCTGCTGCCGGCTGTGGCGGCATTGCTGCTGGCGGCCTGCGGCGGCGGCGTCAGGGACGACGGTCCGCCGGGCAGCGCGAGAATACCGGACCTGCCGCCCGATCCGGTCCCGCGCCCGGAGGCGCGCAGCAAGTACGGCAACGGCCCCGTTTACGAAGTCCTCGGCAAGCGCTACACGGTCATGCCTTCGAGCACTGGGTACCGCGAACGCGGCGTCGCATCGTGGTACGGCAAGAAATTCCACGGCAACCTGACCTCGAACCGCGAGGTCTACGACATGTACGAGATGACGGCCGCTCACAAGACATTGCCGTTACCGACGTACGTCCGGGTTCGTAATCTGCGGAACGATCGCAGTATCGTCGTGCGCGTCAATGACCGTGGACCTTTCGTGCACAATCGCATCATCGACCTGTCTTATGCCGCGGCCATGAAACTCGACATGATCCACGATGGCACGGGTCTCGTCGAAGTGACGGCGATCAACTTCGAAGAACCCGCGCGCGATCGACCGACGCGGCGGGTGAGCCCGGCCGAGGCAGCACCGTCTCCGCAAGCGACCACCCGGGAGCACCGCATTTTCGTCCAGGTCGGGGCTTTCGGCGACCGCGCCAACGCGGAACGTCGGCTGGCACTGCTGTCGGCTTCCGGTATTGCGAACGGCTTCATCCACGAGGATCGTTCCACCGAGCCGGCGCTGCACAGGGTTCGTATTGGCCCCGTGGCGAACGTCATCCAGTACGACATTCTCGTCGAGGAACTCGAGAACATCGGCATCGCCGATCCCTACCTGATAGCTGATTAGCATCGATTTGCGGCGTACAATACGCCGCCACACGATTTACCTGCCCCCGAAGAGGCCCCATGTTGCAACGATTCGTATTTTCGCTCGCCGCCCTGTTCCTGACCGTGTCGGTCTGCGCCGCGCAGGTCATGCCGGCCCCTGCTCCGCCAATCATCGGTGCCAAGAGTTATCTCGTCATCGACAGCAGGACCGGTCACGCACTCGCCTCGCTCGATCCCGACACGCCACTCGCACCGGCCAGCCTGACCAAGATCATGACGACTTACGTGGTCTTCCATGCGCTGGCACAGGGCCAGATCCAGCTCGAGGACGAGGTCACGATCAGCGAGAAAGCCTGGCGCACCGAGGGCTCGCGGATGTTCGTCGAGGTTGGCACCCGCGTATCCATCCAGGACCTGCTGCTTGGGATGATCGTGCAATCGGGCAACGACGCGAGCGTCGCGCTGGCCGAGCACATCGCGGGAACGGAGAGCGTTTTCGCCGAGCTCATGAACCAGTACGCGGCCAAGCTCGGCATGCATGCGAGCCATTTCGCGAACGCGACGGGCCTGCCGGCCAATGGTCACACCACAACGGCACGCGATCTTGCGACGCTGGCGCGCGCGATGGTCGCGGAGTTTCCTGAATTCTACGCCTGGCACGCGATCAAGGAATTCACGTACAACGACATCAAGCAAAGCAATCGCAACTCCTTGCTATGGCGCGATCCGTCAGTCGACGGTCTCAAGACGGGCCACACCGACGACGCCGGTTACTGCCTGGTTTCGTCTGCCAAACGCAACGACATGCGCATCATCTCGGTCGTGCTGGGTACGTCCAGCACCAAGGCGCGAACGGACGGTAGCCAGGCGCTGCTCAACTACGGCTTTCGCTTTTTCGAAACCCGACTGCTGTACAAGGCCGGCGAAGAAGTAACAACGGCGCGAGTTTGGAAATCGGCCAACGAGAATTCTCGCCTCGGCGTGCTCGAGGATTTGTACATCACGGTACGCCGCGGTGCCTACGATCAACTCGAATCGACGCTCGACATTCCTGCCGTCGTCGAGGCCCCGGTGGCCGCCGGGCAGCCGGTTGCCGAACTGAAGATAAAGCTCGGTGAAGAAGAGGTACTCACTGCGCCCTTGCGTGCGCTCGATGACAATCCGACAGGATCATTCTGGCAACGCACGCGCGACAGTGTGAGTCTCTGGTTCGAGTAATCATGTCCGAAGAATCTGCACTCCAGTTTCCGTGCGAGTTTCCGATCAAGATGATGGGACGGGACACGCCCGAGTTCCGCTCGGCGGCGCGCACCCTGGTCGAGGAGCACGTCGGCGGCGTCAGTGACGAGCGCGTGCAGGCATCGATCAGCCGCAACGGGCGCTTCGTCTCGGTCACAGTCACGATTACGGCAACCAGCCAGCAACAGCTGGACGACATCTACCGGGACGTAACGGCGCACGACGACGTATTGATGGCGCTATGAAAATCCGCTATCTCGGTCGGCAGGAATACGTGCCGCTGTGGCACGACATGCAAAAGTTCACGGACGGGCGCGGCGAGTCGACGCCGGACGAGATCTGGTTTTGCGAACACCCGCCGGTGTTCACGATGGGTCTCAACGCGAGCAAGGAACACCTGCTGGCGCCAGGTGACATTCCCGTCGTGCAAATCGACCGCGGCGGACAGGTGACCTTTCACGGACCCGGCCAGCTCATGGTGTACCCCCTGATCGACATACGGCGCGCCAATATCGGCGTACGCAAGCTCGTCACGGCGCTCGAACAGAGCGTCGTCGACCTTGCGGCGGACTACGACGTCGAAGCAGAAGCGCGACCGGACGCGCCGGGCGTTTATGTAGACGGCGACAAGCTCGCGAGCGTCGGCCTTAGAATTCGGCGCGGCGCGAGCTTCCACGGCATGGCACTGAACGTCGACGCCGATCTCGAACCGTTCTCGCGCATCAATCCCTGCGGCTATGCCGAACTCGAGATGACGGACCTGCATCGTCTCGGCATCGAGCTGGGGCTCGAAGAAGTGTCAGAAAAGCTATTGCCGCATTTTCTGAAACACCTGGGACTATCGTAGGTAAATATGATGGCCGATCGAACCCACGTCCTCGACTCCATCGGCAAGACGCCCCTCGTGGAACTGCAGCGGGTAGTGCCGCAGGATTTCGCTCGCGTATTCGTAAAGGTCGAGGGCCAGAATCCGACCGGTAGCATGAAGGACCGGATGGCCATTTCGGTTATCGACCGGGCAGCGGAGTCCGGTCGACTGAGCCCTGCGGGTACCGTCGTCGAGTACACCGGAGGGAGCACCGGGACGTCCCTGGCGTTTGTCTGCGCGGCCCGCGGGTACCCGATCACTATCGTGACTTCCGATGCATTCAGCCAGGAAAAACGCGATCACATGCGTGCCCTCGGCGCAACGGTCATCGAGATCGCAAGCGAGGGGGGCCGGACGACGAAGGAGCTGATCCAGAGCATGATCGCCAAAGCGACGGAATTGAGCGCTTCCCCAGACGCGTTCTTTGCGGATCAGTTCAATAATCCTGACGCGGCGGCCGGCTACGTGCCGCTGGCTGACGAAATCTGGATACAAACACGGGGCGAAGTGGACGCTTACGTTCAGTCGGTCGGCACTGCCCAGAGTATCCTGGGGGTCGCGGGAATCCTTCGACAGCAAAATCCGGGCATCGAGATCATCGCGGTCGAACCCAGCGAGTCGCCGGTCCTGACCGGCGGTGCTCCGGGTCCCCACAAGATTGAAGGTGTGGGACCGGGCTTCGTGCCGCCACTGTGGAACGACAAGATCGCCGATGAAGTCCTGTTGGTCTCGACCGACGAAGCGAAGGCGATGGCCCGCCGGCTGGCGCGCGAAGAGGCATTGTTCGCCGGGACGTCTTCCGGTGCCAATGTCATAGCCGCCCTGCGGGTGGCCGAACGCCTTGGCCCCGGAAAAACCGTAGTCACGTTGCTTTGTGACTCGGGCCTGAAGTACCTGTCCACCGATCTGTATTCGTCGCACATCTGACTATCGGGTATTACGAGAGAATCAGTGATCGTGCGCTTCACTCTCGAGCGCCGCGAGTCGCTCCGGCGTGCCGATATCGGCCCAGGTGCCTTCGTAGATGCTACCCGTGAGCCTTCCCTCGTCAGCCGCCTCGCGCAGCATCGGCACGATGGAGAAGCGCCCGGCCTCGCAGTTGCCGAAGAACTCAGGCCGGTAAATCGCAACGCCGCTGAAGGTCAGCTCGAGGTCGTTGCCGACGATGCCTTCCCGCAAGCTGAAGTCACCGTGCTCACGATATTCGGGCGTCGGCACCAGGACGAGATGACCGACTGCATCGCTAGGCAATTCGATCTCCGGCACGGGCATGTCCGTGAAGATGTCTGCATTGACCACCAGGAAAGGGTTGCTACCGAGCATCGGCAGCGCCTTGTGAATGCCGCCACCGGTCTCGAGGATGTTGTCGCCCTCGGGGCTGTAGGAGACGTCGAGACCATAGCGCGCGCCCGAGCCGATACGCTCCGCGATCTGCTCGCCCAGCCAGCCGAGATTGATCACCGCCTTCTCGATGCCCGCGGCGCGGATATGCTGCAAGTGGCGTTCAAGCAGGCTCTGCCCCTGGACCTCGACGAGCGATTTCGGCAGCCTGTCGGTCAACGGCCGCAGTCTTTCACCACGCCCGGCTGCGAGAATCATGGCTCTCATTGTCCGTCACCGAATGCCGGCAACACCTGCCCTTCGATGAGCCCGACCAGGAACCCGAGTTCCTCGTAGTCATCCCCGAGTTCGACGACATAGGAAAGCGTTCTCGGAATATCTTCGAGGTAACCCGCCTTGCCATCGCGATGATTGAGCCTGCAAAAGATGCCGGCTGCCTTGAGGTGTCGCTGCACGCCCATGAGTTCGAAACAACGCCGAAACTCTGACTCGCTCAGTCGCTGGCGCAGCGATGATTCAAGTTCGTTATAGAACTGCAGCGCCCATTGCCAGACCCTGTCGGCCGGCCAGCGCACGTAACAGTCCTTCAGCAATGAAACGAGGTCGTACGTCAGCGGGCCTTCCACGGCATCCTGAAAGTCGAGGATGCCGGGATTGTTCTCTGCAGTGATCATGAGATTTCGAGAATGATAGTCACGGTGAACGAACACCTGCTCCTGGTTGAGCGCATTCTCCACAAGCATGTCGCAACAGGCTTGCCAGGCCTTTTCGTCCCGGTCGGAAAAATCCAGGCCCAGATGCGTACCGCATAACCAGTCATGGAACAGTGACAACTCGAATCGCAACAGCTTCTCGTCATAAGGAGGCAACGAGGACTGGTAGGCGACACCGCGGCGCTGCATCAGGAGCAATGAGGCAATCGCGTCGTCGTACAGGAGAGGTGCGCGTTCAGGATCACGCTGCAGTTCCTCGAGGTACTGGCATGTACCGAGATCACTCAACAGCAGGAAACCATCGTCGAGATTCGCCTCGACGACCCGCGGGGCGTTCAGTTTCATCGCCTCGAGGTAGCCGGCGATACGTACGAACGGCAGGCAATCCTCCTGAGGCGGTGGCGCGTCCATGGCGATGAAACTCTGCTGCCCGTTCGCCAGCCGAAAATAGCGACGAAAACTGGCATCCTCGGACGCCGGTACCGGCTCACGGCCCGCAACGGCCTCGATGGACTCGATCCATTTTTTCAGCGCAGCCAATCGGGCGTCGGCCGCGGCATCGGGGGTACTGATGTGTGATCTCCGTAACGCGTTGAAGCACCTCAAAAACTATGCGAAGGTAACAAATACTAGTCCTTATAACACCCCGGCCTTCCTGGCTTCGGCCGCAACCAGATCCGACAACCGACTTGACTGCGAAACACATGATTTTTGCCTGCGGCCTGCTGGTTGCCGCACACGCACAAGGAGCGGATCCCCTGGCTTGCGAAACGACGGTCGGCGAACCCATCGACGTGCAGGCGTCAATGGCCGAAATAGTTCTCGACGATCCCAGGACGCTCGTGTTCGAGGCCGGCCGCCTGGAGGCCCAGCTCGGCGATGACGCGTCGGCAATAATGAGCGACGGGGTTCTGTTGCGCCAATCCGATAAACTCGCGGGCGCGGATACGGCACGATTCGATACACAACAGCGCGCGATGTACCTGGAAGGCAACGTGCGTTTCGAAGATGCGCGCACGAAAGTCATCAGCGACTCCGCACAGTTTGCATACGAGTCTGGACAAATTCGCTTCGATGGTGCCGAGTTCTCGCTCACGGAAAGCGCCTCACGCGGGGCGGCCGACGTGCTCGAGGTCAACCAGAGCGGCGAGCTTATTCTCGAAGGCGTCGAATACACGACTTGCCCGCCCGGCTCCGAAGACTGGCTGTTGCAAGGGAGTGAGATCAAGCTCGATACGGTCGAAGGCTCCGGCAAAGCGAAAGGCGTAAAGCTCAGATTCAAGGGTGTTCCGATTCTGTACACGCCTTACCTGTCGTTTCCGCTCGGCGACGCCAGGAAGTCCGGCATCCTTACGCCCGAGTTCGGAAGTGCCGGGCGCAGCGGTAACGAGATCCGCGTGCCATTCTACTGGAACATGGCCCCGAACTATGATGCGACGATAACGATGCGGCAGCTCACCGACAGGGGCCTGCAACTTGGTACCGTGTTTCGCTACCTCACGCGACGCAGCCTGGGCACGATTTCGGGCGACTGGCTGCCCGACGACGATATTCTCAACGAGACTCGCCACCATGTGCGATTCGAGCATCGCACACTGTTCAACAACCGCTGGCGCAACCGCATCAATTTCCGCGAGGTTTCGGACAGCCAGTACTTCGAAGACCTCGGCGGCAGCCTGAGCGTCTCCAGTCTCACGCATCTCGATCGTAATCTCAGCTTCGACTATTTCTCCGATCGCGTATCGCTGCTCGCCAGGGTGCAGGATTACCAGACCATCGACGATGCCATCGCCCCCGACGACGAACCCTATCAACGCTTGCCGCAGCTGCTTGCCAGCGCCGCATGGTCCCGTAGCTTCCTGCACCTCGGCATCGACGGCGAGATCGTGAACTTCGATCGCGACGTCGGCGTCACGGGCTGGCGACTGAATGTGGCACCCAGTGTCGAAATCCCCATTTCGAAACCCGGCTGGTTTATCACGCCATCGGTATCGCTCGACCATACGCGCTACGATCTCGACAACACGGCGCCCGGGCTCGAAACGGAACCGGCGCGGACGGTACCGATCGCGAGTCTCGATACGGGCATGGTGCTCGAGCGACTCATGCAAAACAGCAGCCGTGTGCAGACGATCGAACCGCGGCTCTTGTACGTCAACATACCGTTCAAGTACCAGGACGACCTGCCGGTCTTCGACACGATCGAACCCGATATCAATCTCGTGCAATTGTTTCGCAAAAACCGTTTCCTCGGCGTTGACCGCATCGGTGACACGGAGCAGGTAAGTGTTGGTATCACGTCGCGTATTCTCGACGTTTCCTCGGGGCGGGAACTCATGACAGCGACCGTCGGCCAGACGCGTTACTTTGGCGATCGCGACGTTACGCTGCCCGGAATGTCCGCGGACACGCTCGACGAGTCCGATTACATCGCACAGGTCCGCTTCCTCGTGTGGGAAAACATCAACTTCGACTTCGGCCACCAGTGGGCACCTGGCGATGAGGGCACCGCCAAGTCCGAGGCGCGCCTGCAGTACCGTCCTGCCGGCAACAAGATTCTTAACCTCGCCTACCGCTTCCGGCGGGACTCGCTCGAGCAGGGCGACCTGTCGTGGTCGTGGCCTGTCAGCACACAATGGAATTTCGTCGGACGCTACAACTTCTCCTTCCGTGACGAGGAAGTGCTCGAGCAATTTTTCGGGCTCGAGTACGAGAGCTGCTGCTGGGGACTCAGACTCGTGTCGCGCAAACATATCTCCACGCGCGACGGAACTCGCGATTCGTCATTCGGTCTGCAATTGGTACTGAAGGGAATGGCGAGCGTCGGCACAGCTGCTGACAAACTGCTCGAACGTGGTATTCTTGGCTATTCTGCAGATCTCCGGTAGTAAATAGTGTTAAAACTCAATACCTTATGCGCTTTCGCTGCATTGGTAGCCGCGCCCGTGGCCGCCGAGGAGCTCTCCACTAGCGGCGATTTCCTGGACGGCATCGCGGCCATCGTGAACGAAGGCGTCGTATTGAAAAGCCAGTTCAATGAGCAGCTCGACACCATTGCCCGACGAGCAGCGGCCGAGGATATTCCGATGCCTCCGGCCAGCATTCTCGAAGAGCAGATCCTGGAGCGCCTGGTTCTGACCGAGATTCAGCTGCAGCGCGCCGATCGAATTGGCCTCGAGATCTCCGATGCGATGCTCAACGATTCGATACGTCGCATCGCGCAGCAGAACGGCGTCAGGTTCGAGGATATGCCCGCGATGCTCGCGCAAGACGGCGTGAATTACGCCGCGTTTCGCCGCTCGTTGCGCGACGAGATTGCCGTAGAACAGCTTCGGCGCATTGAAGTCGGGCGCAGCATCGAAGTTTCCCAGCGCGAAATCCAGAAATGTATCGCCGACCTCGAGGGCAACGTCGTCGTCAATTCGGATTACGAGTTGTCGCACATTCGCCTGTCGTTTTCGGAAAATGCGAGCGCCGTTGAGATCGCCGAGGTCGAGGAACTCGCCGACAGTATTTACCAGCAACTGCAGGACGGCGCCGACTTTCGTGAATTGGCGGCGCGTTATTCGGCCGGTGATACCGCACTCGAAGGTGGCTCGCTGGGCTGGATGAATGGCCGGCAGGTGCCCACGCTGTTCGTCAATGTCTTGCAGGACATGGGTAAAGGCGACGTTTCCCGGCCCATTCGCGCATCCAATAGCTATCATATCGTCAAGGTCGACGATCTGCGCAGCGCCGTAGAGCGTAGCGAAATCAACCAGGTCAGCGTACGCCATATCCTGATAACCCCGAACGAGATTATCGACGACGCGACCGCCAAGCAGCGCCTCGAGGATGCGCTCGTCAAGATTCGCGACGGCGAGGACTTCGGCGAATACGCCAAGTTGCTCTCCGACGATCCGGGCTCGGCCAACCTGGGAGGCGAGCTCGGTTGGGCCGGGCCTGGAACCTACGCCCCCGAATTCGAACGAGTCGTAGACGATAGCGAGATCGGCGTAGTTACCGAGCCATTCCGCTCGCCGTTCGGCTGGCACATTCTCGAGGTGCTCGACCGCCGCGTTTACGACAACACTGAAGAGCTCAAGGAACGCAACTGCGACCTGAGCATTCGCAACGGCAAGATGGAAGCGGAAACGCAGCTGTGGATGCAGCGCATGCGCGATGAGGCCTTCGTCGATACGCGCCTCTAGATGTGGCACTGGAAAAACCCCTAGTCGTTACCGCGGGCGAGCCGGCCGGAATCGGCCCCGAGCTCTGCGATGCGCTCGTGGACTCACCCTACGCTGACGATATCGTCATCGTCGGCGACAAGTCGCTTTTCAAGAGCGAGTTGCCCGTCATCGATACTCCGTTCCCGGCACGCGTCGTTCCCGGCAAGCCGGACCCGGCCAATGCGAGGACGTTGCTCGGCGGCCTGGAAATGGCCGTCCGCGCTTGTACCGAGGGCCGCTACGCGGCGCTTGTCACGGCCCCACTCGCGAAAAGTGTGATCGCGGACGCCGGCATTCCGTTCACGGGGCATACCGAGTTCCTAGCGCAACTCACCGGCACAGCGTTGCCCGTCATGATGCTCGTCGCCGGCGACCTGCGCGTTGCGCTCGCCAGCACGCACCTGCCCCTGAGCGCGGTCCCGGCGTACATCGACAAGGAAAAACTGTCGGCCGTCATCGAGGTGCTGCACGACGATCTGTCATGGAAATTCGGAATCGCGGACCCCGAAATCGTCGTATGCGGACTCAATCCGCATGCGGGCGAGAACGGCCTGCTTGGCCACGAAGATCGCGACGTTATCGCTCCCGTCATCGATGCCCTGAAGGCGAAGGGCCTGAACCTGCGCGGCCCGTTGCCGGCCGACACAGCGTTCACCCCGGCGGGCGGGCACAAGGATGCCGTGCTGGCCATGTACCATGACCAGGGCCTGCCCGTCCTGAAATACGCAGGGTTTGGCCATGCCGTCAACGTGACGCTGGGCCTGCCGATTATTCGAACGTCCGTCGATCACGGCACGGCGTTCGATATTGCGGGTACGGGCACGGCCGATCCCGGCAGCCTGTTCGCCGCGGTGGAACTCGCGGCCAGGATGGCTGGCGGCTGATGCATCGCGCCCGCAAGCGCTTCGGCCAGCATTTCCTGACGGACCCGGCCGTCATCGATGCGATTCTCAACAGTGTCCACGCAACGGGTGATGACGTCGTCGTCGAGATTGGGCCCGGACGAGGTGCGCTGACCGACTCACTTGCGCGGCAGGCCGGACACCTGCATGCGATAGAGCTGGATCGCGACCTCGCGGAGAAGCTGCGGCGACGTTTCGAGCACCACGACTCGGTCACGATTCACGAGGCCGACGCCTTGTCTTTCGACTTCTCGGCACTGGGTAAGCGGCTGCGCGTCGTAGGTAATCTGCCCTACAATATCTCGACGCCGCTGTTATTCCACCTGCTGAAGCACCGCGACAACATTCTCGACATGCACTTCATGCTGCAGAAAGAGGTCGTCAATCGCATGGCGGCGCGGCCCGGCACCAAGGCCTATGGCCGCCTTGGAATCATGCTCGGCTGCCACCTGAACATCGAGTCGCTGTTTGACGTGGACCGGCACGCGTTCGAGCCACCACCCGCCGTGACCTCTGCTGTCGTTCGTCTTGATCCGCTGCCGCCCGGGACCTTTGAGATCGATGACGAGGCATTCCTGTCGACGCTCGTCGCAACGGCTTTCATGCAGCGCCGCAAGACGCTTCGCAACTCGCTGAAGAAACTCGCGTCGCACGTGGACTTCGTCGCTACGGGCATCGACGCCGGCCAGCGCCCGGAGCAGATATCGATCGCAGACTACGTCGCGCTCGGCAATCACCTCGCCCGCAAATCTTAGCGCCGCACGGCACGGGCATACGCTAGAATATCGCCATGGACGAAAAGCAAATCGGCATACGTATCGAGGTTGCGACCAGTTATATCGACGACCAGTCCGAGCCCGACGCCGACCGTTATGTCTTCGGCTACACGATCACGATTTCCAACGACGGTGACATCGCTGCAAAACTGCTCAGTCGACACTGGGTAATTACCGACGCCAACGGCAAGGTCCAGGAGGTCAGCGGTGATGGCGTGGTCGGCGAACAACCGTATCTGAATCCCGGGGAGCGCTTCCGCTATTCGAGTGGCGCGGTCATCGAGACGCCGGTCGGCGCCATGCAGGGCCTGTACCGAATGGTCGCCGACGACGGCGCCAGTTTCGACGCGCCGATCGCACCGTTCACGCTCGCCGTGCCTGGCCTTTTGCATTAGGCGCTCGGACGTGGCCGTTTACGCAATAGGCGATCTGCAAGGTTGTTATGACCCTTTCCGCAGGCTGCTCGACGAGATTAAGTTCGATCCCGATTCTGACACGCTGTGGCTCACGGGCGACCTCGTCAATCGCGGTCCCAAGTCACTGAAAACGCTGCGATACGTCAGGAAGCTCGGCGATTCGGTGGTCACGGTGCTCGGCAATCACGACCTGCACCTGCTTGCCCTGGAGGCCGGCGTCGTCCGATTCGGCAAACGCTTCGGGTCGCTCGAGAAACTGCTCAACGCGCCCGATGCCGCGGAGCTCTGCGACTGGCTGCGTCACTGCCCGCTCGCGCATTACGACAAGAAACTCGATACGCTGCTGGTGCACGCGGGCACGCATCCGGACTGGAACGTGAAAAAGACGCTCGCGCGCGCGGCCGAAGTCGAGGAAGCGCTGCAGGGTAAATACTATGCGGACCTGCTCGGCAAGATGTACGGCAACCGGCCTAACCTGTGGTCCGGCAGCATGTCGGGGTATAAACGTCTTCGTTTCATCATCAACTGCCTCACACGCATGCGCATGCTGACGAAAACCACACATCTCGACCTGAATTTCAGCGGCTCGCCGTGGCGAGCGCGCAAGGGACTCATGCCGTGGTTCGAAGCGCCCGATCCAGCCTGGCGCGACACGCGCATCGTATTTGGTCACTGGTCTCAGCTCGGGCTCATCGTGCTGCCTCATCTGATCAGTCTGGATACGGGCTGCGTCTGGGGCCGGCAACTGACAGCCGTACGCCTCGACAAACTCTCGCCGCGTGTCGTACAGGTGGAAGGTCAGCAGAAACCGTGATCGCGCGGCTCGCGTCCGTCAAGGATGTTCGGAACGGCCTGACCGCTCGTAGGTCCTGAAGTCAAAAGCGTAGTCGTTGGCGTCGGACACCTCGTGCGCCTCGCTCGTCGAGAGTCGCCAGTCTTGCTCGTCAATGTCGGCGAAATACGCGTCGCCCTCAATGTCGGCATGCACCCGGGTCAGGTACAGGCGACCGGCTTTGGGCAGGAACAGCTCATAGATCTGGCTGCCGCCAATAATCATGATCTCGGCGGCATCGCCCGCTGCCGCGAGCGCCGCGGCCGGCGACGCAACGACGTCACAGCCCTCGGCCACGAACCCCGGCTGTCGTGTGATGACGATATTCTGTCGTCCGGGTAACGGCCGGCCGATGGATTCGTAGGTACGACGCCCCATGACGATGGGCTTGCCCATGGTCAGCTGCTTGAACCGCCTGAGATCGTCCGGAAGTTTCCAGGGCAGATCGCCCTGCACGCCGATGACGTTATTCGTCGACGCGGCGACGATGATGCTGATCATGCCATTTGTCAGACCGCGACGGCCGCCTTGATGTGCGGATGACACTCGTAGTTGAGGATCTCGAAGTCCTCGTACTCGTAGTCGAAGAGGCTCGGGGGCCGGCGCTTGATCGCCAGTGTTGGCAACGGTAGCGGCTCGCGAGCGAGCTGTTCGTCGGCCTGCTCGAGATGGTTGAGATAGAGGTGACAGTCGCCGCCCGTCCAGATGAATTCACCGACGCCCAGGTCGGCCTGCTGCGCCATCATGTGTGTCAACAGCGCGTAAGATGCAATGTTGAACGGCACGCCCAGGAAAATGTCGCAGCTGCGCTGGTACAACTGGCAGGAGAGCTTGCCGTCAGCGACGTAGAACTGGAACAGGCAATGACACGGCGGCAGCGCCATGTTGTCGATTTCGGCAACGTTCCACGCACTCAGCAGGATGCGGCGTGAGTCAGGCGTCTCCCTGAGCTGCCGCATGATCTGCGAGACCTGGTCGATACTGCCACCGTCAGGCGTCGGCCAGCTGCGCCACTGGACGCCGTAAATCGGCCCGAGGTCACCGTCGTCGTCGGCCCACTCGTCCCAGATCGAAACGCCGTTCTCCTTGAGGTAGCGAATATTGCTGTCCCCCGAGAGAAACCACAGCAACTCGTGGATGATCGAGCGCAGGTGCAGCTTCTTGGTCGTGACGAGCGGGAAGCCTTTCGAGAGGTCGAAACGCATCTGGTGTCCGAAGACGCTCAGCGTGCCCGTGCCCGTGCGATCGTCCTTGCGGGCGCCCGTATCGCGCACGAGACGCATCATGTCCAGGTATTGTTTCATGCAATATTCCTATGCCGTCGCTCGACGCCGATACGCGAGGAACAGCAATAATAACCCGCCCAGGATCATGGGCAGCGTCAGCACCTGCCCCATCGTCACCCAGCCCATCGCGAGGTAGCCGATATGGTCATCGGGGATGCGAACGAATTCGACGAGGAATCGAAATACGCCGTAGCCAATCAGGAATATCCCGGACACCGACATGAACGGCCGTTCCTTTCCTGAAAACATCCAGACGATGACAAATAATACGAGACCCTCGAGCACGGCCTCGTACAACATCGACGGGTGACGAACCACGCCATTGACTTCGAACCCCCACGGCACGTCGGTTGGCTTGCCCCACAACTCACCATTGATGAAGTTGCCGACTCTGCCAAAAAACAGGCCGAGCGGTGTCAGCGGCGCGACGAAATCTATGACACCCCAGGCACGGACGCCCAGTCGCCTCGCGAACAACCACACGGCGATCATGACGCCTGCCAGCCCGCCGTGAAACGACATGCCGCCCTCGGTGATCCTGAAAAGGTAAAGCGGATCGCTGAGCAACTGCTCCGTACCGTAAAACAGGGCGTAGCCCACTCGGCCGCCGACGATGACGCCCAGCATCGCGTAAAAGACGAGGTCGTCGACCTGACCGGGCTTGATGACAGACCATGGTTTCAGCGCCCGTCTTCTCGCCAGCCACCAGGCCAACACGAAGCCGATGACGTACATGAGTCCGTACCAGCGAATTTTGAGAAACCCGATCGAGAAAATGACCGGGTCGATCTCAGGATAGGTCAGCATTAAATACCGCTCGGCGTCGAATAAGACCGGTATCATAGTCAGTTTCCAGAGCGCGTCATAGTGGCGCCTGCGACGAGGAAGCCATGCCGAACAGACTCGCCAGGGAAACCAGCCCCTACCTTAGGCAACATGCCGACAATCCCGTCGACTGGTATCCGTGGGGTGACGAGGCTTTCGAGCTTGCGCGAGAGACGGGTAAGCCTGTGCTGCTGTCGGTCGGCTATTCGGCCTGTCACTGGTGCCATGTCATGGCGCACGAGTCGTTCGAGGATGAGGACACGGCGAAGCTCATGAACGAGCTGTTCGTCAACATCAAGGTCGATCGCGAGGAGCGTCCGGACATCGACAAGATCTACCAGACAGCGCACCAGTTGCTAACACAGCGTGGCGGCGGCTGGCCGCTCACGATGTTCCTCGACGGCGAGGACCAGCGTCCGTTTTTCGGCGGCACTTATTTTCCCAACGAGGCTCGCTACGGGATGCCGGCCTTCGGCGATCTCCTGAAAAACGTAGCTGGCTTTTTTGCCGACAAGCGCGATGAAGTGCGTGCGCAGAGCGAGCGGCTGCTGGAGGTCTACTCGAAACTGGAACCTGCGCCAGCCGCAGCCGGCCAGGACTTCGGCGGCGGGCCGCTGGCCAGGGTGCGAGATACGCTGGCTCAGACCTTCGATAGCGAATACGGCGGCTTCGGCTCGGCGCCGAAATTTCCGCACCCCACGACGATCGATCGGCTGCTGCGCCACTGGCGCGCCAGCGCCAACGACGCCGAACCCGACATCGAGGCCCTCTACATGGCCACGCTGACCCTGACGCGCATGGCCGATGGCGGCTTGTTTGACCATGTTGGCGGCGGTTTCTGTCGTTACTCGGTGGATCGCTACTGGCAGATACCGCACTTCGAGAAGATGTTGTACGACAACGGTCCTTTGCTCGCGCTTTACGCCGAGGCCGCGCTCGCAACCGGTGATTCGGCGTTTGCGGATGCGGCCCATGCAACAGCCGACTGGATGCTGGCAGACATGCAGGCCGACAACGGCGGTTTCTATGCGACGCGCGACGCCGACTCCGAGGGGCACGAAGGTCTTTATTACCTGTGGCGGCCCGAGCAGGTTCGCGGGCTCGTCGGCGATGACTATGAAGTATTCGCACGTCGTTTCGGCCTGGACCAGAGCGCGAATTTCGAGGGGCAGTGGCACCTGACCGTGCGCGAGCCTGTCGAGGACATCGCGAAAGAGACGGGGCGCACGGGCGAGGAAGTGCAAGCGGCGATCGCAAGAGCGAAACAAGTATTGCTCGCGGAACGCCTGCAGCGCGTCGCCCCGGGGCGAGACGAAAAGCAACTGACATCGTGGAACGCGCTGGCCATTCGTGGCCTCGCCATCGCTGGACGGGCACTCGAGCGAACCGATCTCGTCGACGCCGCGGCGAGGGCTGCATCATTCCTGCGCGAGACCTTGCTCCAGGACGGCCGCCTGCTCGCGAGCTACAAGGACGGCGAGGCCCGGTTTCCGGCCTACCTGGACGACCACGCCTTTCTGCTGGATGCCCTGCTCGAACTGCTGCAAGCACGTTGGGACAATGACGACCTGCAGTTCGCCATGCAGATCGCCGACCTGATGCTCGAGCACTTCGAGGATCGCGATGCCGGCGGTTTCTATTTCACGGCCGACGACCATGAGGCACTGATTCACCGGCCCAAGCCGCTTGCGGACGAAGCCGTGCCATCGGGCAACGGGATCGCGGCGTTTGCGCTGCAGCGCCTGGGCTTCCTGCTGGGCGAATCGCGTTACCTGAACGCCGCCGAGAGCACGCTGCGTGCCGCCTGGCGCGCGATCGAGGAGTATCCGCATGGCCACGTCACGCTTCTAACAGCGCTCGAGGAATACCTGCACCATCCCGAGATCATCGTCATTCGCGGGGGCGCGGAGATCGAGCGCTGGCGCGACGCGGCCAGCAAACTGTATGCGCCGCGGCGACTCGTGTTCGCGATTCGATCGGACGACGAGAATCTGCCGGGCGCGCTGGCCGACCGCCAGCCGGTCGACGGTGAAACGGTCGCTTATCGCTGCCTCGGCACCCATTGCGAGATGCCGGTTACGACCTGGGAGGCGCTTGCGGCCGAACTCAGCGAGTCAACGAAGCCTGCGCCGTGCTGAAGAATTCCGAGCAGCGGGCCGCGTACGACGCACGAGCATGGCAAGGTCGTTCTAGTGCAACCTGGATCAGGGGTACGCCGTAAGCACGTTACCCGTTGCGGGCGCGACGCTGGTTGACATCGGTCCGCGGAATTCCACCGGCACGGACTGAATCGCCATGCCAACGTTGCGTTGCACCGCGAAATGCAGGTGCGGGCCGCTCGAGAATCCCGTGTTGCCGGAATCGGCGATGTACTGTCCGGCAACCACGTAGTCGCCGGGACTGACCCGCACCGAATCCCAGTTCAGATGCGCGTACACGGCGAAGGTCCCATCGCTGTGGAGTATGCGCACGAAGTTCGCCGAATGCGCGTTCTCGGCCCTGTCGACACCGCCCTTGAAATTATGACCAGCGACTTCGAAAACAACACCGCTGCGCGCTGCCAGTACGTCGGTGCCGATCGGCATTGCGATATCAATGGCGTACTCACTGTCGGGCGCATCGTGCGTCACGGCTGCCGGATAAGCCTGTGTAACCGGGAAGTCGTTGCCGGCCGAGAACGGCGCCCGATAACCGTCGCGGGCTCGATGGCGCGACCCGGGGTCGCCAGGCAGGTAAGCAAAACGGTAGCTGACCGATGGCACATTTGCATTGTCCAGACCGCGGAGACTCAGCAGTGTGCGCTTGCTGCGTGGCGCCAGCACCCAGCGCAGCTCCTTGTCCGGGTTTGGAAATTCGGCGCCCTGAATTGAATCGAAAACAACCGCAATCTCGACGGGCGCGAAGTAGCTGTTGTTTGCTTCGAGAACTATGTTGTTGCCGCTCAGGCGATGCGTGACCGATACCCCCGCCCTGGTCGAACGCGACTTGATGGTCCTGACCTCGGCGGCCTCGCCATTGACCGGCGGGCGATCGGTGTAGATCCATTCGCCGTTGTCGCCGCGGTACTTGTACAGCGACTGCCCGGACGCAAAGCCCGTCGCGAAGATCGCAAGCGCCGCCAGCGCCAGCCTGATGTAGCTATTACGAGCCAAAGTCAATACGCCTCCAGCCGTCGTCGGTACGCTGGATTTCATACGCGGGCCAATAACGCGTATCCAGCTTCAATGTGATGACATCCTGGGTGCCGTTCCAGGTGACGGTCTTGAGCCGCACGGATTCGCGGTGCTCGATTCCTTCGACCGCCTCGATAAACGCCTGCAGATCAGGCGTCGGCGTCTCGTTGACTTCCACTACCCGGCGGCCCGCCCAGAGACCGTAGCGTGTCGCGGGTGAGCCATAGCTGAAATACGCCACGTAGACGCCGTAAGGCTCCACACCACGCTGCGCCGCCATGGCGCGATGCGGATTCTGCAGCAGGGCGCCGGCCCATGAAATGGCCCTGTCGATGCCGCGACCGTCGAGTGCCGCGGTCTCTATCCTGATGTCGTGCACCTGGTCGACTCGCCACACCGTGACAGTGACCTCGGGTTTTTGCACGGCGTTCTCGAGTTCCCGGTAGGAGGTCACGACCTGGTCGTCGATCGCAAGGATGACATCGCCGTTCTGCAATAGTTCCGCTGCCGGGGTGCCTGCCACGAGCCGCGTGACGCTCAGGGCACGCCGCCGTAACGGGTCGTTTTCCTCCAGCCGCCGTACCCATTCCTCGTCGACGCCCATCTTGCGCGCCGCAAACAATGGCGCGTAGACGAACTCGGCCTCCAGCGAGTAGAACGGCCTTCCCTCACGAACCGTTTCCACGAACTGCTTGACGACCTCGCTACCGACACCACGGTTGAACTGCGTGACCTCCGAGCCTGCCTGTAAAACGAAGCTCGACCAGGTCGCGCTGACGCGGCCTTTACTGTCGACCAGTACGCCGTCGACGTCTTTCGGCGCATTGACGAGCGAAATGCCCTCGATATTCGTATCACGGAACCTCATCGTGCGTGACAACGGCAAGCGCAGCGGGTCGACTGAAGACACCGAGCTCTGCTGGTGAACCAGCTGGTGGTCCGCCTTGATACCGACAGCCCAGACATCGTCACCGGCATTGAGCGGCTCCGTATTGAACTGGGCCTCCCTGACGGGCGTGTCGCCTATGCTGGACGGATCGTAAGACACGATGGCGAAGTTGTGCAGGGGATGCAGCTGCTCGATCTTGCCCTTGACCTCGAGGGAGCCTGCGAAGGTCACCGTCACATCACCGACCGCGATCGGCACGGTGTTGCGGTCGACAACGACGTAGCCGCGTTCCTTGTCGACGATCAGCCCGGTGCCGTAGTAATGGCGGTCCGCGACACCCGACAGCGTGTAGGGCAAATCAAAGGTGACGACGACCAGTGACGGCGCTATGGCGCGAACAATCGGGTCGCTGTACCGCGTGAGCCTGGTACTGCCAGCCGCGGGTACCTCTGGCGGCGGGCCGTCGGCGAGGCTGCGGCAGGGCCAGAAACCCTGGGCATCGTCTCGCGCGCAGCGCCGCACGGGAAACCAAACGCGGTTCATCTCGAGCAGGCGCACGACCGAGTTTTGCGGGTTCTCCATGGTCACATAACGCACCAGGGCTCGTTCGCCATCCGCGAGCTCTGCGAGGGCGGCCTCGAAGTCGTCGAGGTCCGCGATCGGCTCGCCGTCCATCTCGACGATGACGGCCCCGCGTGGAATTGCGGCCTTCGACAACAGGTAGCCGGGGTTGGCGACGTACACACCAACGGCGGCGCGATTGTAATGGCGCGCCTGCTGGTACGACAACTTGTTGACGATCGCGTCGCCGAACTCGAGGTACTCGTCGGGCGTAATCGCGTGCAGATCGTCGACGACCACGGATGCCTTCACGAGCTTGCCGCCCCGTTCGAGTTCGATCTCTATTTCCTCGCCGACGTGGCTGTCGAGCACAGCCTCGAGAGGCACGAATTCGGTAACAAGCCTGCCGTTCACTCTCAGCAGGATATCGCCCGGCGCGAGCTTGCCGGCTGCAGGCGAACCCGGAATGACCTGGTCGACCGTGAGCATTCCGGTCTGCTCGGGAAACGTCGAGCGCAGGAGTTGCTCGGACTCGGCCGTCAGGCCAAGGCGCCGCAATTCGTCATAGGCTTTGCTCTGGAATGTGCTTTGCAGGGTGCCGCGCGTCACGGGCGCGTCTTCCTGCAGCATTTGCAGTGCCCGATCGACGCGATCCAGCGGCAGGAAGAAACTGCTCGCCGCCGAATTGTTGGCGCCGGCATTGAGCGCCACGACCTTACCCTCGATGTCGACGACGGGTGACCCCGAGGATCCTCCCGACGTGCCCGAGGCCGCCTGGTAGTAGAAGGTGTTGAAGTCGTTGTACTTGCCGCGGCCGTATTCGGGCGCCTTGCGATCGAGACGCGCGATCGTGCCCGCGAGGATCGAAAGCTGCTCTCCGGCATCGTTGCCAACGACCCGGATTTCCTTGCCGATCCCGGCACCCTCTGGGACCAATTCGAGCTCCATCGGCTTTATGTAACGCAGCTTAGCGGGATCGTAGCGAAAAAAACCGAAGTCGTGCACGGGATCGCGATACACGGGCGTCAGCGGCACTTCCTCGTTATTTCTGAATACGGCCTCGGCGATGACGGGTCCGGGCGTCACAACATGGCGGTTCGTGAGGATCAGGCCGCGCTCGGCGTCGACGACGAAGCCGGTCGCCTGGCTGGAGCTGTTCCACTCCGTATCAAAGGCCCGTGTGCTGTCTACGCGAATGGATACGACGCCCGACGAAATGCGTTCGAGCGTCTCGGTCCAGGCCATCTCGTCGGAGGCGAGGGCGAGGTACGGGAGATACAGCGCGGCGACTGCCGTGATAAACCTGCCTGGTGTCATAGTGGTCCTGGTCGATTTCCGGGCCCGATCGCCCGTTGCAGCCTTACTCTCGACTGATAATGCGCGAAGCGGTTCCCTATTTGAGCAGAATCGACCGCCGAGAGCGAACATCGGCCTCACCCCCTCAAATGTGACGTGAGTCTCATCCCCTCTTGTGACGCAGGCACCCCTATTCGGGCCGATACGCGAGATCGAGCTGCCGCGCGGCCTTGACGTCATCGAGACGCCGCACAGGCATCTTGTAGGGGGCTTCCTTGTAGTCGACACCGTCTTCTTTCGCCGCCTTCGCAATGTCGATCATCGCGGCGACGAAGTTGTCCAGCGTCTCCTTCGACTCGGTCTCGGTCGGCTCGATCAGCAGGCATTCGGGCACGAGCAGCGGGAAATACGTCGTCGGTGCATGATAATTGCGGTCCAGCAGCGCCTTGGCGACGTCCATCGCCGTCAGGTTCAGGGATTTCGCCTCGTGCTTGAGCGTGATGATGAACTCGTGGCTCGCCCTGCGGCCCGGATACGCGAGCTCGAAGCCCGCGTCTCGCAGTCTCGCCATCAGGTAGTTGGCATTCAGCGTCGCGTACTCGGCAATACGCTCCATGCCGTCCCGGCCGATCATGCGCATGTAGACATACGCTCTCAGCAGAACGCCCGAGTTGCCCATGAAGCCGGACAGGCGGCCGATGCTCTGTGGAATGTCTTCTTCGGCCAGCCAGTCGTACACGGTCTCGCCATCGACTTCCGTCTTGCCCACGACGGGTATCGGCATGAACGGCAACAGCCGCTTGTTGACGCCGACCGCGCCGGAACCAGGACCGCCGCCACCGTGCGGCGTCGAAAACGTCTTGTGCAGATTCATGTGAATGACATCGAAGTCCATGTCACCCGGGCGAACCTTGCCGAGGATGGCGTTCAGGTTGGCGCCGTCGTAATAGAGCAGGCCGCCCGCCTCGTGCACCATGTCGGCGATCTCCTTGATGTGGCGCTCGAACACGCCGAGCGTCGACGGATTGGTCAGCATGATGCCGGCCGTATTGGGGCCGAGGACAGCCTTGAGCGCATCGATATCGACGTCGCCGTCCGGGCCCGTTGGGATCTCCTTTACCTTGCAGCCGCACATGTTTGCCGTCGCCGGGTTGGTGCCGTGCGCCGCGTCGGGAACGATGATCTCGGTGCGTTCGGTATCGCCGCGTGCGTCATGGTAAGCCTTGATCATGGCAACGCCGGCGAGCTCGCCCTGGGCGCCGGCCATCGGCGTCAGCGAGACGCCTTTCATGCCCGTGACTTCCTTGAGCATCTCCTGCAGTTCGTACATGCAGGTCAGGAACCCCTGGCCATGACTGACCGGTCCGAGTGGATGACGACCCGAGAACTCGGGCAGCAATGCGAGGGCGTTGCATGCCCTCGGGTTGTACTTCATCGTGCACGAACCCAGCGGATAGAACTGCGTGTCAATCGAGAAATTTTTCTGCGAAAGACGCGTGTAATGTCGCACGGTCTGCAGCTCCGATGCCTCGGGCAGGCGCGGCTCGTCGCTTCTCAGGAACTCGGCGGGAATGTCCGTCTCCGGCGCATCGACCGGGGCTTGTGCAAAAGCGCGTCGTCCGGAACGCGATTTCTCGAAAATAAGTTCACTCATCGATGTCAATTCCCAGCGCGCGAAATGCGGCACGATAATCAGGTTCGGAGGTAATGTCTTCAATCAGTTCGCTGTGCACGACCGTGTTATTTTCGTCGAGCACGACGACGGCTCGGGAGAACATGCCCGCCAGCGGTCCATCCAGTATCTGCACGCCGTAGTTTTCGCCGAAGCCGGCGTGGCGAATGGCGGACAGGCCAAAAACGTGCTCCAGCTCGTGCTCCTTCTGAAAGCGCTTGTGCGCAAACGGCAGGTCGTAAGAGACCATGAGCAATGCGAGGTCTTCGCGCTCGCCGCAATAGCGGTCGAACTTGACGACCGACTCGGCGCACACCGACGTATCGATGCTGACGAAGATGTTCATGATCTTGCGCATGCCCATCCAGTTGGCGAGCGAGACGTTCTGCAGGTCGGTGTTGACAAGCGAAACGTCGGGAGCGCGGCTGCCGACGGCAGGTAGCTCGCCGTGGGTGCGATAGGACGCGTGTTCGAACCGGATCTTGGCCAATGTCTTCCCCGTCAGCTCGTGGCCGCCGCAAACGCTGCGGTGTAAGCGTCGATGTCTGCGTCGGTCTTGGTTTCCGTCGCGCAAACCAGCAAGGCGTCGGTGCCGGCAAATTTCGTCAAATCGAATCCGCCCAGGATGTCCTGTTCAGCCAGTTTCGCGAGCAGCGGTGCCACGGGCCGCTCCAGCTTCAGTGCCACCTCGTGGAAATACGGACCTTCGTAAAGGCGGCTGACGCCATCGATGGCGCACAGACCGTCGACGAGCCGGGTCGTATTCGCATGTGAGCGTCCGGCGACGGCCCTCAGGCCGTCGGTGCCGAGCAAGGACATATAAATCGTCGCCGCCGTGACCATGAGGCCCTGGTTCGTACAGATGTTCGACGTCGCCTTGGTGCGCCGGATGTGCTGTTCACGCGCCTGCAGGGTCAGCGCGAAGCCCGGGTTACCGTCCAGGTCTGTCGTGCGCCCGACGATGCGGCCCGGCATCTGCCGCACATGCTGCTGCTTGCAGGTCATGTAGCCGAAATACGGGCCTCCCGAGGACAAGGGCACGCCGAGCGGCTGTCCTTCGCCGATGGCGATGTCGGCGCCCTTCTCTCCCCAGTGTCCCGGCGCTTTCAGGAGCGCCAGCGCCGTCGGGTTGGCGATCGCGATGACGAGTGCGCCCTCGCCATGGGCCCAGTCCGACAAGCGATCGACGTCTTCGAGCGTGCCCGGGAATGACGGCTGCTGCATAACGACCGCGACGGGATTCTGCTCGCCTTCGAGCCGCCCGAAATCGACGTTGCCGGTCGCCGAATCCACGGGTAGCCGTTCGAACGTCAGGCCCTGCGCACCGGCGATGGCCGCCGCCACTTTCTCGTAGATCGGGTTGACGCCCGGTGCCAGCAAGACCAGGCCGGTCTTGACGCGCCGGTTGGCGCGCACAGCCATGAGTGCGGCCTCCGCAAGCGCCGAGGCGCCGTCATACAGCGACGCGTTGCTGACGTCGAGACCCGTCAGCCTCGTGATCATCGTCTGGTACTCGTAGATCGTCTGCAGCGTCCCCTGGCTCGCCTCGGCCTGGTATGGCGTGTAAGCACTGTAGTACTCGCCACGCGTCGCAATGTCCCAGACCGCCGTCGGGATATGGTGTTCGTAGGCGCCCGCGCCAATGAAGCACATTGGCGAACCGTCCATGGCCGCACGCTCGCGCATGAGTCGCGATACTTCCATTTCGTTGTGCGCTTCGGGCACGCCGTACAAGTGCTCAATGCGCAATTCGGCCGGAATCTCGTCGAACAGTTCCTCGATCGATTCCGCGCCGATAGCCTCGAGCATCTCCCGGGTGTCTTTCTCGGTATGGGGTATGAAGGGCATAAACTTTACTCAGTCTTCAAGCTCATCGAGCAGTTGCTGGTAAGCATCAGGCGACATCATCTCACTCTCGTCGATATCGTCGCTCGGCGTCATGCGCACGATCCAGCCTTCGCCGAAGGGTTCGGCATTGATCTTCTCGGGATCGTCGGCGAGATCTTCGTTGACGGCTGCAATCGAACCGGCAATCGGTGCATACACGTCGGAGGCCGCTTTGACAGACTCGACCACGGCCATTTCGCCCGCGGCCTCCACTTCCTGGTCGACTTCGGGCAATTCGACGTAGACGAGATCGCCCAGCGACGTCGCCGCGTGATCCGTGATACCGATCGTGACCGTGCCGTCGTCTTCGCGCCGCAGCCATTCGTGATCTTTTGTGTAAAGAAGGTCTCCCGGCAACTCACTCATGATGCTCTCCCATGGTTTTACCCTGCATCGACGTCAGACGTCGATGCGAATCTGCCCGTTACGAACGAACGGTGTCTTGACGATCCGAACATTCAACAATTTGCCCCTGACTTCGACCTGGGCGCGGTCGTAATCGCCCGCAGGAACACGCGCGAGCGCAATTGAGCGCCCGATCGTCGGCGAGAATCCGCCGCTCGTGATCTCGCCTTCGCCGACGCCGTCCACGACGACCTTCTGGTGATTGCGAAGCACGCCTTTGTCTTCTAGTAGCAGACCGACGAAGCGTTGTCTGTCCGGAGAGTTACGTAATGCCTCCAGCGGGCCGCGGCCGACAAAGTCACGGTCCTCGGGCTCCCAGGCAATGGTCCAGCCAAGACCGGCCTCGAGTGGCGATACGGTCTCATCCATGTCCGAGCCGTAGAGATTCATGGCGGCCTCGAGCCGCAAGGTGTCGCGGGCGCCAAGCCCGCAGGGCGCGACGCCGGCGGCGAGCAGCCGGTCCCAGGTCTTGCCCGCATCGGCCGCCAGCATGACGATTTCCCAGCCGTCCTCGCCCGTGTAACCCGTGCGCGCGACGAAAATGTCGCCCGCCTGCAGGCCGTTGAACGGTTTCAATGCCAGCGCCGCGTCGCGCCATTCGGCGTCAATACAGGGCGCCGCCAGCTCGCGCGCCTCGGGTCCCTGGACGGCCAGCATGGCCAGCTCGGAGCGTTCGACGACCTCCACACCAAAATCCGATGCCTGCTTGCGAATCCAGGCCATGTCTTCTTCGCGAGTCGCCGCATTCACGATGAGCCGGTACCGGGTATCGGCAATGAAATAGATGATCAGGTCATCGATCACGCCGCCGTCGGGATTGAGCATGCAGGTGTACAGCGCCTTGCCGTAGTCCTTGAGCTTGGCAACGTCGTTGGCAACAAGCCGCTGCAGGAAGTCGCGAACACTTGCGCCGCTGAGGTCCACGATTGTCATGTGGGAAACGTCGAACACGCCGGCTTTCTGTCGCACGGCGTGATGTTCTTCCTTTTGCGATCCGTAATGCAGCGGCATATCCCAGCCACCGAAATCGACGATGCGTGCGCCGGCTTCAACGTGATTGTCGTATAGCGGAGTCTTGGAACCCATGATGTCAGCCCTTAAGTTTTTGTCGGCGCAATAAAAAACGGGACGACAGGCCTCACAGCCTGCCGCCCCTCTGTCCTTTGCAACCTGAGAGATCAATGGCGCTTGCCACATACCCCTTCGGTGGGCCTGTTCGGCCGCTCTCCAGAGCTGATCAGCGTACACAGTCCTTCTGCCTGAGCGTTTCCGAGCGCGTTGCGCCTTCGGCGCCCCGATTGAACGGGGTCTCTTCTGTGCAAGCTATCGATCAGTGCCGGTCATCATAGCCAATGCTCCCTGCGGTTGCCAGCCGCCGCCCGTCCGGTAACAATGCGTCGGTCTTTGAATCGGGAAGCTCGCATGAAAGTACTCGGAGTGGCGCTCCTGGCGCTGTCGACACTCTTCCACGGCACTGTGCGAGCCGATGCGGCCTCGGACTTCAGGGCGCTGCTCGATGAACACTGGGAATGGCAACTCGCGGCCTCGCCCGTGCGTGCCTCGATGCTCGGCGATCGACGCTACAACAGCGACTGGACAGACAATAGCCTCGATGCCATCGAGACGCGCCATCGCGAGACGCGCGAGTTCCTGCGGCGCGTCTACGCCATCGAACGCACTACCCTGCCCGAGTCCGAACAGCTCAATTACGAACTTTTTCGCCGCCAGCTGCAGGACGAGGTCGACAAGCACCAGTTCCAGGCCTACCTGCTGCCGTTCTCCCACCAGGGCGGTATCCAGAGCCTGCCGAACATAACGAACCAGCTCAGGCTGACGACGCTGCAGGACTACGAAGACTGGCTCGCGCGCCTTGGCAAGATCGATACTCTCATCGATGAGCAGATTGCGCTTGCCGAGGCCGGCCGCAAAGCCGGACTGACGGCGCCGAGAGTGCTCATGGAGCGTGTGATGCCGCAGATTTCGCAGCAGCTCGTCGACAACGCCGACGAGAGCCCCTTCTACGGCGTATTCGAGACGCTGCCGAATTCGATCTTGGCCGAAGACCAGGAGCGCCTGCGTGCGGAAGCCGTTGATACCATCGAGAAGACCGTGCTGCCGGCTTACAGGAAGCTGGATCGCTTTTTCACGCAGAAGTACCTGCCCGCCTGCCGCGAAAGCATCGGCCTGTCCGAATTGCCGAACGGCAGCGCCTGGTACGAACACCGTGCGCGCTCCTACACGACGACGCGCATGGCACCCGATGACATTCACCGCCTCGGGCTGGAAGAGGTCAAACGCATCCGCGGGGAAATGCAGGCAATTATCGAGGAGGTGGAGTTCGACGGCAGTTTCGAGGAGTTCCTGGCGTTTCTGAGGACCGATCCGCAGTTCTATTACGAAGACCCGGAAGAACTGCTCGAGGCGTATCGCGCAACCAGCAAGCGCATCGACCCCGAACTCGTGAAACTGTTTGGCGTCCTGCCCAGGATGCCCTATGGCGTGACGCCGATTCCCGACTCCATCGCACCTTTCACGACCACGGCGTACTACTCGCGGCCGGCGGCTGACGGCAGCCGCGCGGGCACTTACTGGGTGAACCTCTACAAGCCCGAGGTGAGGCCCAGGTACGAGATCGAGGTCTTGACGGTTCACGAGGCGATGCCGGGCCATCATCTGCAGATCGCGCTGCAGCAGGAACTCGGCGAGATGCCGATGTTCCGGCGCTTCCAGGGCTTTACGGCGTTCGTCGAGGGCTGGGCGCTCTATAGCGAACGGCTCGGCTACGACCTGGGCCTGTACGAAGATCCCTACTCACGGTTCGGCCAGCTAACCTACGACATGTGGCGCGCCGTGCGCCTCGTCGTCGATACGGGTATGCATTACAAGGGCTGGACACGCCAGCAAGCCATCGATTTCTTCAAGGACAATGCGGCCAAGACCGAGCATGACATCGTCAACGAGATCGATCGCTACATCGACTGGCCGGGGCAGGCGCTCGCCTACAAGATCGGGCAACTCAAGATACTGACATTGCGCGAGCGCGCCGAACGCCGCCTCGGCAGCGACTTCGACATTCGCGCGTTTCACGACGAACTGCTGGGCGGCGGTGCTCTGCCTCTCGACATACTCGAGCAGCGCATGGATACCTGGCTCGCGACTTATCTCGACGAGTAGTACGCGACGACGCGCGGATCGGCTTCGACTCTCTCCTGGTGTGCGATGAGACCCGGGGCCAGGCGCTCGACAAGATCCGTCGGCACATGGTCGAGGCTGCCGTTGCGCAACCAGGCGGTTTGCCCGGCGGCCTTGAGATCGGCGACAGTCAGCTGGTTGTCTGCGAAGTAGTCGCCACCGCGTTCCAGCAGCTTGCCGAGGCCCTTCACGTACACGGACAGCCAACCGTCAACAAGTTTCTCCCGCGCGAGCTTGAGCTCGTCGCCCTGCAGGCCGAAGGTCGGCACGATGCAGTGCAGCAGGTCCTCGAGGGCGCCGAGAGCTTCATCACAGTAGAGCGCCTGCAGATCATCTTCCGGATACAGGCCTGCCGTCTTCCCAACATAGCGGCTGATAGCATTGGACTGGCTAACCGGTGCTCCGTCGATTTCGAGAACCGGCACGGCGTTAAACGGCGTGTTGCCGCGCATCTCGCCGAACTCCGGAAATGACAGGCGCTCATCTTCGAATTCGATGCCCGCCGCGTGAAAGGCGATGCGAATGGGTTCTGCTCGCCCGCCATCGAAATCGAAATAGGTCAGTTTGTAGTTCGTCATTGCTCGCCCTCGAGTCCGGTATCACACACATTATCGTGCAATGAGTGAACGACAGCCAGTGCGTTGAAATTCAAGCCGGAGTTTATGTGTAAGCTTATTGTTCGCTTACGAACCAGGCGCCGGCACACCGTGGCTCAGATGCCCAAACTCCTCATCGAGGCGTCGATAGTTGTCTGTGCCCAGGAACAATCTCTTGCAGGGCGGCCACTCCTCAACGAGGAACGAGAGAGTGTATCCGGCGTCCTTACCAAGGATGTCTCGAAACACCTGTTCGGCCGCCGATAACTCGTTGGCCAGGCAAAGCGTGAGACCGTACGCGACCCTGTAGTTCTCGTAGTTGTACTGGTCGCGATGATCGGAGTTGGCCTCCGCTACTTTGACGCTCTCCTCGGCAAGTTCAAGAGCTGCCGTGTTGTCCCCGGACAGCGCAGCCAGCCTTGCAAGTGCGAGGATTGGAAGTGGGTCGTCGGGACGTTCCTCGCGCTTCTTGCGAGACTTCTGCTCGGCCAACGCGGCCGCGGCCTTACTTTCGTTATCCAGGCCGGCATCGTGGAAAATCCAGGCGCTGAGCTCCTGCGCGGTGATATAGGATTCGCCACCACGCTCAAATCCGACCGACGCCCGCCTGGCGTGTTCAAGGGCTGCTTCTATGTCGCCAGTCGTATAGGAGAGCGAAGCAAGTATGAATTCGTAGAAAGGCGCGTCCTTTGGCGCGTCATGTCTCAGCCAGGCGTCCACGTAGGCACGATGGTCACCGTGCTGGTTGTAATCCACGCTCGCAAGCGACATCCGCAGGAACCACCTGTCCGGAAAAGCCTCGATTGCTGCACTGTAATGCTCGCGGGCCTCATCATATCGACGCATTCGCAAAAGTTCGTTGCCATAGTTTTCGATAACAAACTCGCCTTGTGGGTCGAGTTTCAACGCACGCTCGATATTGGCAAATGCCTCGGCCCTGCGGCCCATACGCCGGAGCAGCCAGTAGCGGCGGCGAAGAACTTCTGCCTCACCCGGCATCCCTTGTTCGGCCAAGTCCAGCTCCAGCAATGCGTCTTCGAAACGGTCCTCGACGAATGCGTAAGACGCGCGCAGCAGGTGTATTTGCGGCAAGTGGGGATCGATGGCTTCCGCTCGCGCCAGGGCCTCGCGAGAACTGATCCCTGGATCAATGTCGTGAACTTTCCAGCGCAGTTCATCTGCCAAGCGTACCCACGCCAGTGCGAACTGCGGATCCCGTTCGACCGCTGATTTCAGTAATTCGATGCCTTGCTGGAAGTCCGACGTATTGAGCCGTTTCTTGGAGTCATCGAGTATCAGAATGGCGCCGATATAGTCCTTGTACGCGCCGAGATCTGCAGTGGGCAAGCTGGAGAGCGATGCGGATGTGCCCGGACTCAGTGTAACGCGCAGGACCCTGGCGGTTTCCCGGGCGATCTCCGACTGGATGGCGAAGATGTTGGTCGTCGTCAGTTCTCGGTCGTAGGTCTCCGCCCACAGATGACTGTCGGTCGTCGCGTCAATCAGTTGCACATTGATTCGAATTCGGTCTCCTGCTTTCTGGACACCGCCTTCGAGGATGTGCTTGACAGAGAGCTCCTCGCCGATCTGACCCATGTTCTTGCTTGTCCCTGCATACTCGCGAACCGAGGTGCGAGAAACCACGCGCAGGTCGGGGATCTTGGTTAGTTGAGTCAGCAGATCGTCATGAAAACCAGACGCGAACGCCTGGCTATCCAGGTCGCCACCATGATTGACCAACGGCAATGCGGCGACTGAACGCTCAAATTCGCTTGTTTGGGATTCAGTCGACGTGGTCTGGCTCTCCTGAAGAACAAACTTGTCGACGGAAAAATAGACCACGGCAATGGCAAGCATGGCGATGATCACGAAATCGAGGCGGCGGCCAGCCGTGTTTAACTTTGTCTTGCCCGGTTCAACATCTGCATCGCGCCGCAGACCCTCGGGTGTCAGCTCGTAGGCCCAGGCAAGCACGAGGGCGACGGGAGCGCCGAGAATGAGCAGTCCGAACACGAACTTCAGGGTCCAGCCGGGCAGCTCCAGCAGGTCAAAAAGCAAATCTGCCACCTGCAGCAAAATCCAACTACCGACGACGTAGATTGTGCCAACCCGGAATACGTTTCGGCGCTTCAGTTCGCTAACGAATCCCATCCGGCTACCCCTGACGCGCCTTTGTTTTCGAGAATAATGCGCGTCGAATCACTCTAGAACATTAAGGCGATCATGGACAGCGGATATCGACTCTCTACGGAAACTACTTATTCGGATTCAATCCGTCAGGCATCCGTGTTTGAGCAATTCCCTTCGACACTGCGACGCATCGACAAAGCCGATCGTGTGGACACCGAGCTCTGCTGCAGGCGCCAGGTTTTCAGGCATGTCATCGATAAAGACGGTTTCGGTTGCCTGCAATCGGTACTCCTGCAGCAAGTGCTCGTATATCGCCAATTCCGGTTTCACCTTGTTGATACGACAAGAGATGACTGTGCCATCGAACAGGTGCCAGATGTCGTGCGATGCCTCCAGGTGCGTGATCGACGAAAACTGCATATTTGAAAGCACGTACAGGCGGTTGCCCGCGCGCTTCGTCTCGTGAATCAACTCAAACGTGCCAGGAATCGGTGTCAGGCTCCTCGGCACCTCGCCAAGCAGGCGTTCGATGTCTTCCCGAGGCAGGCCCGTTCGTAATGTGCCCCGTACTGCGGCCTTATCCGGCTCGAGCGTTCCACGATCCAGCGCCACCCAATCCTCGTGCCCGAATATTTCGGCTTTTACCCGACTCTGTGTTTCCCGATCTCGGAAGACACGACGAGCGATCGCATCCGGGTCCCATCGGAAAACCACGCCACCGAGGTCAAAGACGATATTCATCGGCAATCGTGTAAATTGAGACCGGGTACATAACAGTGAACTTGATGGCGGACGGAAGGGCCAGCATAGCACCCCGTCGCATTGGAGCATTATCGCGATGATACGCACCCTACTCGTCCTTGCGCTGGGCGCACTCCCGAGCTTACCGCTTGCACTTTTCGCGGGCTATGCCGTGCTCATTGGCGTACAAATGTCGACGGACAATCCCTCAGGTGCGATGTTGCTCGTGGTGTGGGGTCTCGCGGGCCTGTACGGAACGGCCGCCTTGTGGTGCGCTGCGTTTGACGTCAGGCACCTGTTCGTCCTGATCGGGCTGCTCGTCGGTTGCGTTGCGATAAGCCCGATCGCCTACTGGATTCCGCAGTCATCCGACTGGCAGAGCATCTCGATATCCAGTTACGTGCTTTTCGGGCCGATCACCACTGCGTGCGCACTTATCGGCGAGTCCGGATACGGAATCTACGCGGGCAGCCCTGACAAGAGAATAGCCCGCGCCCGTTTCCTGTTTGCGCTATGTATGCTCGCGATTGTCCTTAGCGTGCTATCCGTAATACTCATCGGCCGCCAGGGCTGATGCTGTCTAGCCGTACTCCCTTTCGTGGGCCTCGAGCTTTCTCGAGACAAGATTCAGCGCCGTGCGGATACGCTCATGCAGCGAGCGGCTACCCATCCTGTCTGCGGTCAACGCGCTCGTATGAGCCGCGCAAAGATTTCCGGCGTCGCGCCAGCTCTCTGCCAACTCTGTTGCCCAGGTGCGAAAATCTGCTGCGGCCCCTGCTCGTTTCTCCAGCGCTTGCATCAGTGTTGGATGAAAGCTGACTCGCCGCAACGGAAACCGCATGAACATGAGCGTGTCATCGACGTGAATGGTCTTCGACGCGCGATGATAAGCAAGCACCGACGAGAAATGCACGTGTTCATTGCTCGTCACGAACTGCACGCCGCGTGGCACCGAGAAATCGAAATCCTTTGAGTACTGCTCGTGCAACTCCTTGTTTTCCGTTCGCAACGCTTGCCACGGCAACTCGGGCGCACGTTCGGCATGGCGTTCGGTCCCGTACAGTTTCGCGTTAGGGAAGTCACGATGCATGGCCGCGCAGTGCAGGGTGTGGAACGGGTGCAGATTCAGGATCGCCTCGACGGCATTACCGTCGTCGGTCAGCTCCAGCACCTCGCGCTTGGCGTCGCCTTGCAGCGTGTACGAGTCAAGGAACACATACTTACCGTTCGACAAGCGCACCAGCGACGCCTGGGTACCGATATCGATGAACCCCAGGATGCGGAACGACCCCCGGATGTTGAGGAAGTCGTCCGCTACCTGGATGACCTCGTCAGCCACGTCAGTCTGCTGACCAGTCGGGAATCCGTCCCGGCGTCCACGGAGCACCTTTGACGTCGAGCGCTTTCTCCAGCGCGCTGAGATCCCTGTCGACGGTTCTCAACGCTGACAGTGCCGCCGCAAACTCGGTGGTAGCAACCTGGTAGGACTCCTCGAAAAGGCCACCGACGGGCGATTGCGAGAACACGAGGATGCCGTAGATCCTGCCTGCGCGCTGGCCGATCGACATTGGTACGGGCTCGTTACGGCTACCGATCGAGGCGTCGCCGTTCACGGCGACGCTGACGTCTGCAAGCCTGCCGGCGATGCCATTGAGTCTCGACCGGTCCGCGTCGCTGGTCGCCGGCGTTTGTGCGAGCGCGGCGCGCACGTAAGCGATGCGATTTTCCAGTTCGGCGATCGCGTTAATGGCGCCAGCGACGGCTCGCTGCAGGTTCGCCGCCTTGAGCTGGAAGTCCTGCAACGCCCTTCGGTCGCTCGTGATTTCCGGACTGTTGGCCAGGGCTTTCACCGTGAATCGCTGTGCTTCGCCAACCTCACTCAGAACACCGTCTTTCTCGACCGCGAGGCGCGCCGTGTACTCTCCGGGCAATGCCAGCGGACCGACCGGTGGCTGCTCCCAGTACGGCCGTTCGCCCTGGTCTTCGAGATTGATCGGGTCAGGCGCCGGCAAACGCAGGTCCCACGCATTGCGATGCAGGCCTTTGCCGGCCTCGCCTGCGACCTGGCGCACGAGCTTGCCATCGGCATCACGAATCATCACGTACACGGCCGGCGCGACCTCGCGATCTTCGGCTCGCAGCTTGTCCCAGCCAGGATACGGCGTGTCGCCGCCCTCTTTCTCGATCTCGATTTCTTTCTCGCGACGCTGTGCCTTGCGAGACTTGACACCATCCCTGAGGTAGTAGGTAAACATGGCACCGTAAGGCGGGTTAGGTGTGTTGAAGAACTCTTCACCCATCGAACCCTTTTCGCGGCCGTCCCAGAGGTAGCCCTCGAGGTACAGCCACGGGTCGCGAACAGGGAACAGCTGCTCGCTGGCGAGCGCTGACTGCTTCGTACGCAGTGCACTGTAATCGTCGAGGATATAGATGCCACGACCGAAGGTGCCGACGACGAGGTCGTTCTCGCGTTGCTGTATCTCGATATCGCGTACGGCGATGGTCGGGAAGTTGTTCTTGAGCTGGCTCCAGGTGTCACCACCGTCCTGGCTCACGAACAGGCCGAACTCGGTGCCCACGAACAGCAGGTCAGGATCAACGTGATCCTCGACGATCGAGTGCGCCGAACCGCGCTCGGGCAAATTGCCCGCAATCGACTTCCAGCTGCGACCGCCGTTCTCGGTCTTCATCACGTACGGCTTGTAGTCGCCGCGCTTGTGATTGTCGAACACGGCATAGGCAACATTGGTGTCATGTGACGATGCCAGCACATCGTCGATGTACGACATGTCCGGCACGCCACTGAAACGCTCGACGCGTCGCCAGTTGGCGCCGCCATCCTCGGTGATATTGATGACGCCGTCATCGGTGCTGACGTAAATGAGCCCCTCCTTGAGCGGGCTCTCGCTGATCATGATGGCGCTGCCGTATATCGACGTCGAGTCGTTCTTCGCAATCGTATCGACGCCCCAGACACGGCCCATGACCTCGAGCTGGTTGCGATCGAGCTGGCGCGTCAGGTCCGGGCTGATCTTCTCCCAGGTGTCACCTCGATCATCCGAGCGGAACAGGTACTCGGCCGCGTAGTAAAGACGCGTCGAGCTGTGCGGGCTGATGATCAGCGGCGTGTTCCAGTTCCACTTGTAGTTGTTCTCGCCGCTCTCGGGCTGCGGCGTGATGTAAACGCGCTCCTGCGTGCGTCGGTCATAGCGGGCCAGGCCGCCATACTGGTACTGCGGATAGATGATGTTGGGATCCGTGGGATCGATCTGCGGCTCGTAGCCGTCGCCGCCAAGCACGAAGGTCCAGTCGGAATTGGTGATGCCGTGGATGACGGTCGTGCGTGACGGCGCACACAGCGAGTTGTTGTCCTGCGTGCCGCCGCAGACATTGTAGAAAGGCTCTGCGTTATCGGGCTGGATACGGTAGAACTGCGCGATCGACAGGTTGCGTACGTGACGCCACGTATCGCCTCGATCGTAGCTCTCGTAAATGCCACCGTCGCCGCCGATGTACAGGTGTTTCGTGTTGGTCGGGTCAATCCAGAGCGCGTGATCATCCACGTGGCGCCACTGTTGTGAAATCGGCGCGAAGGTCTCGCCACCATCCTCCGACTTCATCGTGAACGTGTTCAGCGAGTACACACGCTCCGAGTCATGCGGGTCGATGACGAGCTCGTTGTAATACTGCGGGCTCGTCGTCATGTAGGAAGAGCGCTTGTTCCAGGTGTTGCCGAAGTCGGCGCTTCGATAGACGCCCTTCTCCTCGTCGTTCGCTTCAATGATGGCGTAGATCATGTCGGGATCCGACGGTGCGCCGGCCAGTCCGATGCGTCCCATGTGATCAGACGGCAGGCCCGCCGAAATTTTCTCCCAGGTCTTGCCGCCGTCGCTCGTCTTGTGAATCGCACTGCCCGGGCCACCATTGATCAGCACCCAGACGTGGCGGCGGCGCTGGTAGCTCGATGCGACGATAACGTCCGGATTACGCGGATCGACTACAAATTCGTTTACACCCGTGTGCTCGTCGATTTCGAGGATACGATCCCATGACGCCCCGCCATCGGTGGTGCGATACAGGCCACGGTCGCCGCCGTCGCTCCACAGCGGTCCCTGTACGGCCACGAGCACATCGTCAGAATTGTCGGGATTGATCCAGATCTGGCTGATGTGCCCCGAGTCTTTCAGACCGACGTTTTTCCAGCTCGCCCCGCCGTCGATGGATTTGTAAACACCATCGCCATAGGCGACGCTGCGCTGCGCATTGTTCTCACCGGTGCCCACCCAGATCGTCTTGCTGTCGTTCGGATCGAGTTCGACGACGCCAATCGCGTACGAGCCCTCGTTGTCGAACAGGGGTGTCCAGGTGATGCCGCCGTTGTCGGTCTTCCAGAGGTTTCCTGACGAAACACCGACGAGAAACTCGTGGTCGCCGCCCGGGTAGAACGCGAAATCCGAGATGCGCCCGGACGTAATCGCGGGCCCGATCGGGCGTAGCGGAATACTGGCGAGCGGGTTGCCTTCATCGTCGGCTGCCTGTGCGACAACAGGCGACATGGAGAGAACGCTGCAGATGCCTGCGGCGACGATTAAACGCGAAAGAACGGTCATTGGAATCCCCGTGTATTGTTGTTATATCCGGCGCCCTGCAACGCCGGAAAGAGAGCCTATCACGCCGTTGCCGCGAACTCTCGCTGGGCGACCGCCGCGCGCTCTGCAGGCGTCGCATCGGCGTTGTGAATCCTTTCGATACGCGCGATGCGATCCGCGAGTCCGGCAGCGTTGGCAATCTGGATATTGAGTCCCGGCCGCGCATTCATTTCCAGGATCAACGGACCGCGATCGCGATCGATGACCATGTCGACACCCAGGTAGCCGAGCTCGGTTACTTCGTAGCCGCGCGCCGATGATTCCAGGATGAATTCCCACTGCGGAATCTCGAGCCCCGCGACGAGCGCCCCGGTGTCCGGATGCTCTTCAATAACGTGGTCATCGAGAACGCCGCCAAGGGTAACTCCCCTGCCCAGGTCCACTCCCGCGCCCACCGCGCCCTGGTGCAGGTTGGCCTTGCCGTCCGAGGCCCTTGTCGGCAATCGCACCATCGCCATCGCAGGGTAACCGCGATAGACCACGACGCGGATATCGGGCACACCCTGGTAACTCACCTCGGCGAAGGTCGGGTCGAAATGCACGCAATACTCGATCAGCGCCTTGTCACGATTACCGCTCAGGCTGTACTGGCCGCCGACGATATTGGAAATATGATGACGGATCTCGCCTTCGGAAATGATCACACCGCTCGACAGGCGAAAGCTACTGCGCTTGCGCTGGCTGCGCCCGGTCACGACGAGGATGCCGTCTCCGCCGCTTCCTCGCGCCGGCTTGACGACGAACGACTCGCGGTCGCTGACGATCTTCGCAAAATCGCGAACTTCTCCCTGGTGCGCAATAATACCGTAGAGATCCGGCACGGCCATGCCTGCGGCAAGCGCGAGTTCCTTGGTCAGCGCCTTGTCGTCGACTCGCGGGTACAGCCGACGCGGATTAAGACGCATGATGAACTCGGCATTACGTTCATTCAGTCCCAGTACGCCCGAGTCACGCAATTTTCTGGCCGCCGCAAACATCAGTTTCTGGTGAGCTCACTGAAGCGCCTGAGTTCGGTCAGCCGGTAACCCGTGTAGCGCCCCGTAAGCAGGACCAGAGCGAGGATTATCAGCAGCAATTCAGGGAACGTGAATATCAGGTGCTCCAGCCAGGCCATACCCATGAAGACGTAAGCCGCAATGGCCACGACCAGGCTCCCGAGGCCGGCACGCATGGCGTCAGAAGCGCCGCGCTCCTCCCAGACGACCGACATGCGCTCGATCGTCATGGCGATGATAACCATTGGGAACAATGCCACGGACAAGCCTGTTTCCATGCCGAGCCGGTGCGATATCAGGCTGATAAGCAACATCAGCAGCACGACGACGATGAGCACGGCACTGAGCCGCGGCACCAGCAACAGGCGCAGTCGCTCGAGCATGAAGCGGATGCTCAGGCCGAGCGCGACGAGGGTCGTGAACAGGATGACACCCCATAGCAGCTTGGTCTCACGAAAAGCCAGCGCGATGAGTACGGGCATGAACGTGCCGAACGCATCGATGCCGACAATGTTGCGCATGATCACCATGACCAGCGCGCCGATCGGGATCATCAGCAACACGCCGTAAACCGCCTGGGTCTGGATCGGCAAGCTGTAGAGTGAGAAGTCGACGGCGCTTGTGCCCCGTTGTGCAGCCTGGGTTTCGGCGATCGCGACGGCGTCGAGGTGATTTTCCTGGATCGCGAAATCGACGGCGACGTTGTTGCCGCCTTCCACGTTGACGAGCGGTTCGTTACCGCGCCACCAGACAAAGAAACGTGAGGGCAGGCTCTCTTCGCCCGTAGCCGGGTTGAAATACAGCCACTGGTCGCCGTCGTGAACCTCCAGCCAGGCGACAACCGGCGCATGACGCTGCCGTCCTGACAACGCGAAGCCACGCACCATGCGTGCGGGGATCCTCGCAGTCGCAAGAATCGTCGTGACGATATCGACGAAGTCGCCGTCATCGTCGACACCGGAGAGCAGCAGTTCAACGTTCGGGTCCGGCGATGGGTCGTTCATGCGCCGCAGCAGCTCGGTCGTAAATGACGCTTCGTCCGCGGAATGGTCACGTACGTCGACCACGAGCACATCGACCGCCGTTTTGATCGGCTCGTTGATGCCGGGTAACGGCGGGAACGGCGGCGTCGTATCCGACTGGTCAACGCCCTTATCCTCGTAAACCGAGATACGGTAGTAAATAGTCTGCTCGCCACGCGCACGGCGGATAGCCCATTGCGCCTCGCGCCCGCCGCGGCCGTAGTCGTAGCCGAAACCATAGCCGCGAGACACGGAGTTCTCGTTGAGTACCCTGAACCCGGGTGTCAAGGTCGGCACCTGCAGTTGAACCTTGACGGACCCCGGGCCGCTGTCGAAGCTGACGGCGGCCTCGATCGTCCACACCGGCGTTTCCTGATCCTCGTCCAGCGGAAAGCCGAGCACCTGCCATTTATAGAAAAATACCGACAGGCCAATTGCGGCCAGCAATGCGGCGAGCACATAGACATAGCGCTGCTTCATTGTCCCCCCCAATCGGGCGTTATCGAACGCCCAGCGCGACCTTGACGGCGCGTTCTCTTATCGGCCCGCTGCGATTGAATAAGCGCATGCCGGCCGTTCTCAGTTCTGCGACTAACCGTGAGTCTGTCGTAAACAGGCGGTTGAGGCCAGTCATAAAGTGCAACATCGTGGCGTTGGCGCCCTTGCGGGCCCGCTCGTACCGCCGCAGCACCGGCCGGTCGCCCGGGTGCTGTCCTTCCGCCAGCGCCGATTCCAGCACCTCCGCGAGCGCAGCAGCGTCCTGCAAACCGAGGTTCGCGCCCTGGCCGGCCAACGGGTGAATCGCATGCGCCGCATCGCCAACGAGCGCGACCCCTGGCAACACGTAGCGTTCGGCATGCTGAGCGCCGAGTGGAAATGCCCCGCGCGGCCCGGAGACGGTGAGATCTCCCAGCGCATAGTCCGATGCGGCACTCAACATGCGACCCAGTTCTTCATCATCGGCTTCAAGCGCGCGCTGGGCCGTGTCGGGCGAGGTCGACCACACCACTGACACACGGCCGTCTGCGAGCGGCAAAATGCCCAGCGGTCCCTCGGCCAGGAAACGTTGCCACGCAGTCGCCTCGTGCGCCCGCTCGGGCTGCAGATGCGTGACGAAGGCGGTTTGCCCGTACGGCCACTTCCTGGTCTCGATACCGGCAGCGTTGCGCACAAATGAACGCGCACCGTCGGCACCGATCACCAGGTCGGCAAGCAGCTTGCGATCGTCCTCCAGCTCTACCCGGAAGCGGCGACCCACCTGCCTGAGCGAGCGAATCGGTGAAGAGAAGTCGAGCGTAGCAACGGTACTGTCGAGTTGCCGCAGCAAGGCATCCTGCAGCAGCACGTTCTCGACGATGAAACCGAGCTGTGGCACCGCAAATTCTGCTGCGTCAAAGTTGAGTGCCGTGTCACTCCCGGGCGTATCGTTCTCATCCCAGACCCGCATGCGCTCGTAAGCGCTCGCCCGCGAATCTGCAACATGCTGCCAGGCACCTACCGAGTCCAGCAGTTCCGCCGAGCCGGTTGCAATCGCGGACACGCGCAGCGCGACGTCGTCATCGACCGAAAACGACGGGCGCGGCGCCGCGTCAAGCAGTGTGACGCTCAGTGCGCCGCAGTGCTCCATTGCCATCAGTTTCGCAGCCAGTGTCAGGCCAGTAATGCCACCGCCGACAATGACAACTTCAAAATCTCGCCTCATTTCAACGGCACCCCGCGCGACAGGCGCGGCAAGCGCCCCGCCAGGCCCATCGTGTGCTTCGCAAACGTCGAACGCACACCTGGTACCAGGTCGAAACCAAGCATGCCGATATTGCGCAGCGCGCGCAGCGGTCTCCTGGCACTGCCGAACAGCTTGACGAGACTGTCGGTGAAACGCACCAGCTTCTTCTGATCGCTGCGCCGCCAGTTTGCGTAGCGCTCCAGCAGCTCCGTGTCGCCCGGGTCGAAACCCGTTGCATCGCGAGCGGCGTCGGCAATACAGTCGCAAAGCGCCGCCACGTCGCGCATGCCGAGATTGAATCCCTGTGCCGAAACCGGGTGCAGGCCGTGTGCGGCGTTGCCAACCAGCACGCTGCGGGTGGCCGTCAGGCGCAGAGCCTTGCTCAGGATGAGCGGGTAGGACGCACGTTTACCGACGCGCGAGAACGCGCCCAGCCGGTAGCCGAATTCACGCTGCAATTCGCCGACAAACAGCTCGTCGTCGAGTGCCAGCACTCGCTCCGCGTCATCCTCAGACACGGTCCAGATGAAAGCCGCCCGGTTGTCGGCGACAGGTAATACGGCAAGCGGCCCCTGCGATGTAAAACGCTCGAAGGCGCGCTTGTTCGGCGACATTTCGGGCAGGAGATTGCCGATGATCGCACGCTGGCCATACTCGCTCTTCATAGCCTCGATATCCATCATGCCGCGCACCTGGGAGTTCGCGCCATCCGCCGCCACCAGCAGATCACAGGACAAGGTTCTTTGGGATTCGTCCAGGTCGACGACGACCTTTGCCGCATCGGGCGCCAGTTCGACGTCAACGATGCTTGCAGGACACAGTTCGTCTACCGCTTCGACCTCCTCCATCGCCTTTTGCAGGACGCCGCCGAGCACACGGTTGATGACGACGTAGCCGAGCGCCTCGACACCCTGTTCCTCGGCATCGATATGCGAGAAGCCGAAGCGGCCCTTGTCGGAGACATGGATACTGCGGATCGGTGTGGATGCCGCAACGATCTCGTGCCACAGGTCCATCGCCTCGAACATGCGCTGTGTGCTGCGCGACAACGCCGTAGAACGCTCGTCGAAACTGGGCTGCCCCACGCTTTGCCGTGCAATGGCCTCCACGACGGCGACTCTGAGCCCGAGCGGCGCAAGTGCTATCGCGAGGCTCGTGCCAATCATGCCGCCGCCGGCAATCACAATGTCATAGTGTCGGTCAGCGTCGCCCATCAGCTCTGCATTAACGCTTCGATTCCGTCAGGATCCTTGACCAGCCCCTTGCTCAGGACGTCCGGCCCCCTGGCCGTTATGGCAACATCATCCTCGATCCGTATGCCGATATTGCGGAACTTCTTCGGGATGTTCCTCTTGCCCGGAATATAAATACCCGGCTCGACCGTCGTTACCATGCCCGTTTCGAGCACGCGCCACTCGTCGCCGACTTTGTAATCGCCAACATCGTGCACGTCCATGCCGATCCAGTGCCCTGTTCGGTGCATGTAGAACTGCCGGTAGGCACCGTCCTTGATCAGCTTCGGCAGGCTGCCTTCGAGCAATCCGAGCTTCCTGAGGCCCCGGGTGATGACCTTGACCGCCGCGTCATGCGGCTCGTTCCAGTGGTTGCCGGGCAGGGTTTTTTCGATGGCCGCCAGCTGCGCCTCGAGCACAACGTCGTAGATCGCTCGCTGCTCCGGGCTGAATCGCCCGTTAACCGGGTAGGTCCGCGTAATATCGGAGGCGTAGTAGTCCAGTTCGCAGCCCGCATCGATCAACAGCAGGTCGCCGTCCCTTAGCTCCGCATTGTTTTCCACATAGTGCAGCGTGCAGGCGTTCGCTCCGCCGCCGACGATGGGGCTGTAGGAGACCCAGGCATCGTTCTTGCGAAACTCATGCCTGAATTCGGCCTCGACCTCGTACTCGTACAGCCCTGGACGTGTCATCTGCATTGCGCGTTTGTGAGCGTTGACGGCGACCTTCGCCGAGCGCCGCATCGCAGCGACCTCGCCGCGGCTCTTGTACAGGCGCATGTCGTGCAGCAGGTGATCGAGCGCTACGAACTCCTGCGGCGTGTGCAGACCGCGTGACAGGCCGGAGCGCAGTGAATTGACCCAGCCCGCCACGCGCGTATCGAAATCAGAGTACATGCCCATCGTGTAATAGACGCGACTGCAGGGCTCGATGATGCCGGGCAGGATGTCGTCGATATCGTCTATGGGAAACGCATCGTCCGCGCCGTAGTTCCTGATCGCTCCGTCCTGACCGGAACGCGCACCATCCCACTTTTCCTTGTCCCGGTTTCGCTCCCGGCAAAACAGTAGAAACTCGCCGCTGGCGCGACCGGGCGCGAGCACCGCAACCGCCTCGGGCTCGGCGAAGCCGGTGAGGTAATAGAAATCGCTGTCCTGCCTGTAACGGTACTCGACATCGCGGCTGCGGGTCCTGACAGGCGCTGCGGGCAGGATCGCAATACCACCAGCGCCGACCATGCGCATGAGCTGCCTGCGGCGACGCTCAAATTCCTTGCTGTTCATTAGTGTGTGCTCTTTTGTGCGGGCGAGGCGTATTCTACGCTGTCACAACGCTTCAGTGCATCGTGTCCGGGCTTTCCTCGGCACTGTTGCCATCCTGGTCGCGTATGTCCGAAAGCTCCTCGTAGGCCAGTTGGGCCGCAACGCGCAGGTATTCCACGAGTTCGGCGTATGCCGCTTCGTTGGTCTCGTCGTCGGTCTCGGTGTCCACTTCTGCACGTGTGATCTCGAGCATGTCACGAATGATGTCGGAAAGCGGTTCGGCCGCCAGCCTGTCGCGAACCGCGTCGCCGCGCTGCGCGGACACGAGGCCGTGCAGAAACCCCTCACACCAGTGCGCCATGGCGGCCGTACGCGCTGCCGCATCGCTGTCGTCGCCGGGCAACAGCGGCATAAACTCGGAGAGCCGCTCCGACAAGTGCCAGAACGTCGACTGGTACAAGGCATCGAGCATCTTCTGGCATTCCAGCGTCAACGCATTGTTTTGATCAGTGCCTTCGAGCACATGCTGCAACCATTCCGGTCCGGCCGGCACGCCCGCGACGGCGAGCCGCCCGGTTAACAAGCCGTGGGTTTGCGCAGCATCCCAGCTCGCACCGCAGCGTTTCAACGCGTCGTCGAGCGCATCGTGATCGATCTTTTCTTGCATGCCAGTGGCAACCTTTCCAGTCCTGCCAGACCCTTATGATCCCATGGACGTCGCTCGCAGGCCACGTTGACGTACTAGACATATTCAAGACAATTGATTCTCCCCGATGGCCTGACTATATTGATCCTATGGACGACAACATCAATTCGACCTTCGAACACGAGCTCAAGCGCCTCGAAAAACGCGTTGATGCCCTGGTTCGAGTATGCGACCAGTTGCAGGACGAGAACCGTTCCCTGAAACAACGGCAGGATGTGCTGACATCCGAACGTGCCAGCTTGCTGCAGAAAAACGAGCAGGTTCGGGCGCGGGTTGAAGCGATGATCGGCCGACTCAAAGCAATGGAGCAAGGCTCTTGATGGCGCCGCCAGACTGGCTAACGGAGTACGCCAAATGATTGACCAAACTGCCCAGGTAAGCGTCCGGATTCTCGACAAGGAATACCAGGTCGCCTGCCCTGCCGATGAACGCACGGACTTACTGGATTCCGCCGAGATTCTGAACGCGAAGATGCGAGAAATTCGTGACACGGGCAGGATCGTCGGCCTCGATCGCATCGCCGTCATGGCGGCGTTGAACATGGCAAATGACCTGATTCACGCCAAGGCGCGCGACCAGGCGCTCGAGGGCAGTATCAGCGATCGACTGAAAATGATTTCCGATCGCGTAGACAACGTTCTGAGTGACACACAGCAACTGGATCTCTGAACGAATGTCTGCGCGTTATTTAATTGAATTGGCGCCTCCTGCAGTGTTTGATACCGACCTGGATACCTTTCGACCCTAAATCATTACCTCGGGGTCGTGATCTGTCGGCAGCATTTGAGCAGGGCCGTTTCGACGGTAAGCCTGTTGCGGCC